>Ga0189285_100016_pt1 | contig 282481 bp, 263 predicted proteins | sample GEYOminimetaG_FD_130315 | JGI IMG/M metagenome (GOLD analysis project Ga0189285, IMG submission 130315) | Marine microbial communities from the Costa Rica Dome - GEYO mini metaG | ecosystem: Environmental > Aquatic > Marine > Oceanic > Photic zone | place: Costa Rica: the Eastern Pacific...
GTGAAAATGAAACAGTTACCCTTACTGAAACGGGCATCAACACAGGGATTTTTACTGCTTCATTAGGGACAACCTTTGGAACCTCATCAGGAACGAATGACACGGGTAATTTAAATGTTCAGGGAGGAGATGGAGTTACGGCTACCTATTCAGATGCATTTACTGCGGCTGGTGGAACAGCGTCTCCAACTGATAATGTGAGCATCCTTTTTATACCAATTTTCAGTACTTCAAACACTCAAAATGTTGCCGAGAATACAACATCAGTTGTTACACTTACGGCTACTGGATCAGGTGGTGCAATAACGTATAGTAAGATTGGAGGCGCTGATGAATCACTCTTTAGCTTAGCAACTGACGCATTAAGCTTTAATGTTGCTCCTGATTTTGAAAATCCCGGTGATGCTAATAATGATAATGCCTATGAGGTACAAGTAAGAGCCACCGATTCAAATGGTTCTTCAGACCTGACTATTACAGTGACTGTAACCAATGAGAATGACAATAGTCCAGTATTTACAACAACTGCAGCTCAGAGTATCGCTGAAAATGCTACTTCGATCGTAACACTTGCTGCAACTGATGGCGATGCAGGAACCTCAATTACATACAGTAAAGTCGGTGGCGATGATGAAGCTTTATTTACCTTGACGGGCGCGGATTTGAGCTTTACCAATGCACCTGATTTTGAAAATCCATCAGACGCAAATACTGACAATGAATACATTGTTCAAGTCCAAGCTTCAGATGGTACTAATACTACACCTTTGACTATTATGGTGACAGTTACCGATGAAAATGACAATAGTCCAATCTTTTCAACTTCGGTGACACAAAGCACTGCAGAAAATACTTCTTCGATTGTAACTCTTTCAGCAACCGATGCTGATGCTGGCGCGAGTGTATCCTACAGTATTGTAGGGGGAGCAGATCAAGCGTTATTTGATCTTTCTTCAGGAGCCTTGAGTTTCAGTGCTGCACCTGATTTTGAAGCTCCAGGTGATAATGATACCAACAATGAATACATAGTACAGGTTCGAGCGACTGACGGGTTAAATAATACAGACCTGACAATCACTGTATCTGTAACAGACCAAAATGACAATACCCCTGTTTTTACAACAGCTACAACCCAGGGTATTGCAGAGAATTCGACTTCTGTAGCAACTATTGTGGCAACAGATGGTGATGCAGGATCGTCAATTACATTCAGTAAAGTTGGTGGTGATGATGAAGCATTATTTACATTGACTGGGGCAGATTTGAGCTTTACTAACGCACCTGATTTTGAAAATCCTTCCGATGCGAATGTGGACAATGACTATGTCGTGCAGCTCAGAGCAAATGACGGGGTGAATTCCACGGATTTAACACTAACCATTACAGTTACAGATGAAAATGATAATAGCCCAGTGTTCTCAACCTCAAATACACAGAACATTGTCGAAAATACTACTGCTGTTGTTACTCTTGCAGCAACTGATGCTGATGCAGGCGCAAGTGTTTCCTATAGTATTGTTGGAGGAGCCGATCAAGCCTTGTTTAGTTTGGCTAGCGATGCGCTAAGCTTTAGTAGTGCACCTGATTTTGAGAGCCCTGCTGATGTTGATACCAATAATGAATATGAGGTTCAGGTTCGAGCGAGTGATGGATCAAATTTAACGGATTTGACCATTACGGTTACTGTAACAGATATAGATGATACTGCACCAATAATTAGTAGCACAACTCCGTCAGATAATGCTACTGATGTTTCAATTGCAACTGATATAACGGTTTCATTCGATGAGAACATCCAGTTTGGAACAGGGGAAATACAAATAATTGATGTTACTGATGCATCAAATTCTATAGTGATCAATGTTTCATCTCCAGGTACTGAGGCAACGATAAATGGATCAGTACTCACCTTAAATCCATCCAATAATCTTGATTTAAATAGTGATTATGCGATTAATATTGCCGCAACTGCTATTGAGGATTTAGCAGGCAATAGTTTCACAGGTATTTCAGATCTAACAACTTTTAATTTTACTACAATAGCGACTACTGTTGGCTTTAGCTCAACAAGCTCAAATGGTGATGAGGGTGTCATTGCTGTAAATATTGAAGTGAGTTTGAATGCGATTTCTGGGGTAAATGTGTCAGTTGATTATTCTGTTACTGGTACAGCAACAGGAAGCGGAACAGACTACACATTAGCCAATGGGAACTTGATAATTTCAGCCGGAGATTTGACTGGAAATATAACCGTTGCAGACATTATAGATGATTCATTAGATGAGAATGATGAGACTATCATTGTCACTTTAACCAATCCAACCAATGCTGGTCTAACATCAAATACAATTCATACTTATACAATTAATGATAATGACCCCACACCAAGCGTTCAATTTGATATTGAGATAGATAGTCAGAATGAGAGTGAACCTTCTCAAGATCTACCTATTTCCATAAGTACAGTTAGTAGTAAAACTATCACCGTTGATTATACAATTTCAGGAACCGCAACGGGTAGTGGAACTGATTATAGTTTCGCTAACGGTACATTCACATTCGACCCTGGAGACCAAAATAGAACTTTCGGTCTGACGGGCATTATAGATGATGCACTGGACGAGAATGATGAAACCATCATTATCACACTGTCTAATCCAACTAACGCCACGCTTGGTAGTCAACAAACCTTGGTTTACACCATTATAGATAATGATGACGCGCCATCGGTAGAATTTAGTGCAGTAAGTAGTAGTGCGGCTGAATCTGTTTCTAGTGCGGACCTTCAGGTAGACCTAGCTTCATTAAGTGGACGAGATGTTACTGTTGACTATGTTGTTTCAGGAACCGCAACAGGTAATGGTTCTGATTATATACTAGCAGATGGAACACTGTCTTTATCTGCTGGTGAAAATTCTAGTACTATAACGATATCAAGTATAGTAGCCAATGCGCTAGACGAAAACGATGAGACGGTTATTGTCACTTTATCGAACCCTGTCAATGCTACTTTAGGTGCCAATACAGTACATACCTATACAATTTTAGATGATGATGATGAGCCTGGAATTTCTTTTTCAACAGCAAGTAGTAGCGGTCCAGAAAGTCAAAATAGTGCAAATGTAAATATTGACTTGAGCTCTGAGTCGGGAAGGACTGTAAGTGCCGACTATGTAGTTTCTGGTACAGCATCGAATGGAACTGATTATACACTGTCAAATGGGACTTTAATTTTTTCAGCAGGTGATGTTCAAGAAATAGTGACAATTTCAGGTATTCTAGATGACGAGATTTTAGAGTCGAACGAAACAGTTGTCATTAGCCTTTCAAATCTGTCGAATGCATCGCCTGGAGCAAACCAAGTCTTTACCTATACAATTAGCAACAATGATGATGCAGCTGTGACCATCGAGGATGTTAGTCAAAGTGAAAATGGAGGAGCCATGACGTTTACAGCTACGCTTGACAATCAAGTACAAGGAGGTTTTAGCGTAGATGTTAGTTCTATTGATGGAACAGCACAAATTGCGGATTCTGATTACACCTCTATCAACAATACATTAACCTTTGCGGGTAATGCAGGTGAGTCGCACACATTTACATTATCGCCAATAGCCGATAACAAAGTAGAAGGTGATGAAACAGTAACCTTATCGCTGAGCAATTTGGCCAATAGTACATTGCCAATTGATATTTCTGATGTTGCAGAGGCCATTTTCACAAATGATGATTCAGCAGCTTTAGAAATAGCTGATGTAACAACTGGCGAAGGTGATGGAGATATTAATGTGTCGATCTCTTTGGATAATGCTGTTCAAGGCGGCTTTACAGTTGATGTTAATACAATTAACGGATCAGCAACTAGCACAAATGACTTTGTGGCTTTGGTGTCTGAAACAGTATCATTTAGTGGTACAGCAGGAGAAGTCCAAACAGTTACAATTACTCCAATTGATGATGCACTCGGTGAGCCGACTGAATCTTTGTCGGTCGAGATGAAAAATTTAATAACTCCTTTAAGCGCTTCAATTCAAATAACTGATAATGCAACGATTACAATTCTAGATGATGATGCCGCTATAGTTAATTCGCTTACGGGACCAGTAGATAGAGGATATGGCATAGGTAATACATTGAATTTTGAGGTAGACTTTAACTTGGCTGTAACGGCCAGTGGAGATGTTACTTTACCAATCACTATTGGTTCTACGGTATATGAAGCTACATTGACTGGGACCACCGAAAACACTTCTTCGTTAACCTTTACCTATACAATTGTAGAGGGAGATTTAGATATTGATGGGGTTGCTGTAGGGAATGCTCTTTCCATAGGAAGTGGTGCAAGTATTATAGATGAAAATGGCGTAGAAGCTATTGTTGCATTGAATAATGTCGCAGATTTATCAGACGTATTTGTTGATGGTATAAGGCCTACTGCCATACTTAGTTCAAGTGCTCCTGATCTTGTCAATGGGGTGTTTACTGCAGTTGTGACTTTTGATGAAGAGGTTTTGGGCTTAGAGATTAGTGATTTTACGATCACCAATGGCTCTGCAGATAATTTGCAAATAATCAGCTCTGGAGAAGAATGGTCAATTGATGTTACCCCTTCAACTGATGGTCAGGTAGACGTAGACTTGGCATCAGAAGTTGTGACTGATACAGTGGGCAACACAAGTATAGCGGCTGAATCAATCTCTAAGGTTTTTGATGGAACGGCCCCGGTAATTAGCTCAATAATTCGAAAAGATGCAGACCAGCTGAACAACTCAGATACAGATGCTGACTTTACCGTAATCTTCTCAGAAGATGTAACAGGAGTCGATGCAACAGACTTTACTATTATCTCAACTGGAACTGCTACAGGAACAGTGAATACGGTAAGAGCAGTAGATGCAAAGACCTATACCGTTAATGTAAATGGGATATCAGGTCAAGGGACTGTTGGTTTGAACGCAATTGTCAATAATTCAATCTTAGATGCCGCTTTAAACCCTATGGCAGAGGCTCGTAAAGGAGAAACTTATACGATCAATTGGATTCCAACAGCAATTAATCTCACATCTCAAGAAATTGCCGAGAATAATTCAGTGGGAGCTGAAATTGGTCAATTGGAGACAACAGATCAAGATTCAGATGATATTCATACCTATAGTTTAGTAAATGGGGCTGGTGACTCGGACAATGGCAGTTTCAATATTGTAGGGTCAAGTCTTCAAGCTTCTGAAAACTTCGACTTTGAAGCTAAGTCAAACTACAACATAAGGCTCAGGTCTGATGATGGTAATGGAGGAATTATAGAAGGCAGCTTTAGTGTAACAATTACCAATAAACTTGAGCCTTCAATCATTGTCACAGGTGATGGAGAATTCGGAGAAGTTGTACTTGGGTATTCTTCAACAAATACATGGACAATTGCGAATAATGGCGAAACTGTTGTGGAGGTCAGGTTGGCTTCTTCCACATCAGGCTTTACAATAACGCCACTTTCCTTGGTGCTCGATATAGGTGAAAGCCAGGATGTTCAAGCTTCTTTTTCCCCTAGTGAGGCGGGTGAATTCTCCGGTGTATTGAATATTGACTATGTAGGAGTTGATGAATTGGGAGATAGGGTGTCAGGAATTGAATCTGAAATCGTAAGCGGTGTAGGTGTTATTGTAACTGAAATAGCGACACCGATTAAGGAAAAAATGATCAATCTGTACCCGAATCCTGCAAGTGATAAAGTAAACATAGATTTAAGCCAATTGAATGGTCAGGAAGTTGATCTCCTGATAATGGATTCATCCGGAAAGCTCATGAAACTTATTAATTCTGTTCAAGATAAATCGGTAACGATTGATATGGCTGATTTCCGAAATGGAGTATACCTAGTGCGAATTCAGAACAAGGTGAGCTCAGTAAACAAAAAAGTGATTATAAAGAGATAAGAATATGAAAATGCTAAGAATCAAAAACACAGTGAAGCACGTAAGCTTAGGTCTTATTCTTATAATGAGTCTATCAGGTTGTGGCAATGATGATGTCCTATTAGATGATGCTCAATTCACTGCTTTGAGGGCACTCATAGGAGATTGGGACTTAGGTAATGGGTCAGGTTACATTCGGTTAGATGATGTAGATGTATCTGCAAATTATGAAGGTTTTAGTCTTTTTTATGCAGACAGACAATACAGAACAACAAACGCTGCTGATTTATTTAGGGCCACTGGAACCTGGGAATGGGTAGATGAAGAAGCGACAACTGTAAGGCTTGATGATGGAAAGGAGATTACAATTCTCCTTTTGACTGAGAATAGATTCACATTCTCTTTCAATCTAGCGGGTACTAGTCAGAGAGCAGGTTTGCCTGGTAATTATGTAATTAGCGTAGTTCGATAGACTTGATGAAACTCAATAAAAGAGCCTCTTTTAAGAGCCTCTTTTATTTGCGAATGACCGTCTAATCAAGCATTTGTGTTCCATGGAGTTGCTTAAAAAGTAATTTAATAAGCAATAAATGTGCTTCATTCCGTGTAGATTTTATGCGCAGTCTTTAGACTTCTTTGTACATTTTTCCTATTTTCAGATATATTAAAACCATATAAATATGATTAAACGAGTACTTTTAATTTCGGCATTCTTCTTTAGTGTCGGCCTTATGACTTCTAATGCTCAGAATGTTGGAGAGCTTGGAGTTCGATGGGGAGATGTAACTGGAGGTGATTTTGCGATTGATGGAATCATCGGTTTAGGTCAGTTCAGTAGAATTCACGCCAACGTATCCTTTGGTGGTGGTGAATTGAGTGGAACCGACTTTGGAATTGACGCGATTTGGGACTTCATCTATCGTCCTTTAGGTGGAGAAGCATTCAACTGGTATGCAGGTGCTGGTCCTTTCTTAGGTTTCGGAGATATCTTTTCTCTTGGTGCTGCAGGTGAAATTGGTTTGCAATACACTTTCAATTTCCCAATGTCATTAAGTATTGACTGGAGGCCTTATTTCAGACTTGTGGAAGATACAGACTTCTATGCTGGAGGCTTTGGACTAAACTTGAGATATGTATTTGGCAGTGGAGGAGAATAATCGTTCTTCCTACACACAATGAAAAAAATAAGCCTCACTTTGTGAGGCTTTTTTATTTCATTACCTCCCTTAGATTAGCCTTTCTCTTAATCAAGTCAGCAATTTCCTCGGTTTTGGGGTTTATCGCCAGAACTTCTCCTTCTGGACTTAGTAAATAATAGAAAGGAAGAAAAACAACACCAAGATCTACCATAAAAGGGTTTTCAAACTCACCTTCTATAAAAGCATGCTTCCAGGGTAATTCATTCTTCGAAAGATAATTCGTCCATCTATCCTTACTCGGGTCAATAGATACGGCTATTATCTCTAGCTGACCATCAAATTCTTCACGTATAGGGATTAGCTTTTTAAAACCTTCCGTACATGGTCCACACCAAGTTGCCCATATATCTATCAGTAGATACTGGTTTGGAAAACTCTCGTTGGTGAATACTTCTCCATTTAATCCTTCAAAACTAAAAGCAGGGAATTTGTCTCCTGCATTGAGCCTTTCCATTCTGCTCAATGATGTTCTCAAAGATTGCAGATCATAGTAATCAAGTAAGGTGGTATCAATATTAGTTAGGAGATCATTCGCTTGGTCCATAGTGATGAAATCGCTTGTTATGACCTCTGTCGTTAATTCAGTAACAAACTCATTTCTAGGATATAGCTGTGTAATTGAATCCATATAAAGGAACATTTCATTACTTCTCAGTCTTTCTACATCTTCATAAACAGCTCCTAGGTCTTCGAGTATTGTTGCCATTAAGTTACTGCTTGGACTTTGTACTTCTTTAAGCTGTATATATGGCTCTTCATAAATAGTGCTGATCTCAACTGTTTCATTTTCCATATAGAATTGAGCGATAAAGAGTCCATCGGCAGCATTTGTGATTGCCGCGTTTACAACGTGATCTACATTACCACTAAAATGAAATTGACCATTATCAACCAATGTACTATCAACGTATTCTCCATACCTTAAAAATATGTAGCCTTCATAGTTTTCAATGGTGCCATTGATGGTGTATTGTGGACCAGTATTACAAGCATATAGACTGAATACCAGAAATAAGAGAGAAAGTAGTTTGCGCATTGTTTTTAAGTTATTGACAATATACAAATCAAAAACCCAACCAAAATGTTGGCTGGGTTTCTCGATTATATCTCCTGAAGATTTAGAGGTAACTTCCTAATGCGCTGACCATTGAGGTCGTAAATCGCATTGAGTAAGGCTGACCCGATAGGAGGAAGCCCCGGTTCACCAACACCGCCTGGTGCTTCGTTATTGTCCATCAAGTGTACCTCAATTGATCTAGGTGCTTCATTCATTCTCAGCATTCTATAGCTGTCGAAATTTGCCTGCTCAGCAGCACCATTTTTGAAAGTGATAGGGTCTTTTAAGGCAGCAGTAAGTCCATAGACGATATTCCCTTCTGTTTGAGCCTTCACTTGATCTGGGTTTACATAAATACCACAGTCAACAACAGAAACCACCTTAGGAATGGTGACCAGACCGTCTTCCTTCTTTAAGAAAACCGCATGGGCTACAATGCTGCCAAAGCTTTCGACAATGGCCATTCCTTTCCCTTCATTCGTGCCGAGTTTTTTGTTCCAATCTGCTTCTTTTTCAAGTTTTTCAAGGACTTTGACAAAGCGTTCTTCTTTGGCTAGGTATTTCTTTCTAAATGCTAATGGATCTTGTTTGCTGGCAACAGCCATCTCATCGATAAAAGCTTCGTAAGCTACACCATTGGTAGCGGCAAAAACTGAGCGCCACCAGTGAATCGGAATCTGAGACTTGTACTCATTGAACCTAACAGACATGTTTTCTATGTCATAATGGGTATTGATGGATTCCATTACTTCGAAAGGAATTCTGCCTCTGCTTCCTCTGCCTTGGGTAGTGATTGCCTGACTCACCGATTTGGTCTGCATGGCAATGGCTTCGCCTTCCTTGATCCCCGCTTTGAATTGGTGCACAGTTCCTTGTCTGAATGGACCTTGGCTTGTGTCATCTTCTCTAGTCCAAACCAGTTTTACTGGTTTTCTCAAACTTTTAGAGATTTGATAGCACTCTTCAAATGAATCGTTCATTGACCTGCGACCAAAACCGCCTCCCATAAATGGCATGTGGATCTTGATCTTATCTTCTGCTTCATTTTCAGCAATTCCTAGGTCTCTTGCAATTTGCCTATGCAATTGAGGACTTTGGCTCGAAGCCCAAACTTCTACGGTGTCGTCTGCTCTTACATGTACAGTACAATTCATAGGTTCCATACATGTGTGCGACAGGTAAGGGAGTTCGTAGGTAGCATCAATGACCTCATTCGCACCTGCAATAGCCGCATTGAAGTTTCCTCTTTCTAGGTGCTCCATTCCATCTTCTTGGGCCAGGGCTTTCATGTCGTCAAATAGGTCTGCTGTATTCACTTTGGCGAATTCCGAATTGTTCCATTGGGCGTTCAATTTTTTACGTCCTTGAAGAGCCGCAAATTGAGATGTAGCGATCACTGCTACCCCCGTGTTTTTCTTGCCATATACGGTCCTTGTGACTTCCATTACCTCAACAACACCGTTCACTTGCTTGGCTGTAGCTGCATCATAAGAGGCGAGCGAACCTTGTAATGTGGGGCATCTTTCAATAGTGGCATGGAGCAGGCCTTCAGTTTTAGCATCTATACCATAGTCTGCTTGACCGTTTACTTTATTGACTAGGTCTGGTCTATTGGTTTCTTTTCCGATTATCTTGAAGTTCGCTTTGTCTTTAAGTTGAACTTCCTTATTGAGCTCAAGTTCGGCAGCAGTTGTCACTAAGTCACCATAGCTTAGGGTTGCTTTGTTTGACTTGTTGATGACCTGTCCATTTTCAGCATAACAGGCTGTAGGTGACACATTCCACTGCTTGGCTGCTGCTCTTATCAGTAGATCTTTCGTAGTTGCACCAAGTTGGCGCATAGGCATGAACTGTGTACGCATACTACGGCTACCGCCAATGGACTGCCTACCATACTTTCTTGATGCGCTAGATTTTACGATCGTTACTTGATCCATATTGACCTCTAACTCCTCGGCAATTACTGCTGGTAGGCCTTGGAAAATTCCTTGGCCAAGTTCAGGTATATGAGCCATCATGGTGATGGTGCCATCTTCAGCTATGGTCACAAATGGGTTAAGCGGTGTCCCATTCACAAAGTCTTCCGCCATGAGTTTCTTTAGTACCGATTTTTCAGAACCTAAAGCCAGATTGTCAAAACCAACTGCAAGAAATGCACCTGTGATTCCCGTCACTCTCAAGAAGTGCCTTCTGTTTAATTTATTTGCTTTCATTGCTGATTTCTTTAGAGGCCAAATGAATTGCTTTTCTAATGCGTGTGTAAGTACCACAACGGCAAATATTACCTGACATAGCGCTGTCTATGTCTTGATCGCTGGGGCTTGGGTTCCTTTCAAGCAGGGCAGAGGCAGACATGATCTGTCCACTTTGGCAATATCCGCATTGAGGCGCTTGAACCTCAAGCCAGGCTTTTTGCAGTGGATGAGAATTGTTTTCGGAAAGTCCTTCAATGGTTGTAATGCGCTGATTGGTGATTGCGCTCACTGGAAGGCTGCATGATCTAACGGCCGTGCCGTTGAGGTGTACTGTGCATGCGCCACATTGAGCAATGCCGCAGCCATATTTAGTTCCGGTTAAGCCGACTTCGTCTCGGATCACCCAAAGAAGAGGAGTTTGCGGATCTGCCTCAACATCATAGGTGCTTCCATTGATATTTAGTTGGTAGGTTGCCATAGTTGATTAATTGGTATGAGTACTTAAGTTACGATTTGATAAGGAGAACTGTTTGAACAAAAAAGCCCGTCATCTCTGACGGGCCTTAATTTAAAATCGTTCTACCATTACTTTTTATTGGCTATGGCTTCTGCTTCCCATTTGTTGTTGTCTCGGTTGACATCTGCCATTCTTCCTGAAGGGTCAATTTCAACTGAGGCAATATCGCTTATTGGTCTGTCCACGGAGAACTCATAAACAGGGTGTGTCCATGGCCAATCAGGGTGTTGGATTCTTTTGTCATCTGTTTCAGCAGGTTTTTCACCGCGCATCATTCTTAATGCCATGTAGTGCACTTCCTTGGTACCATCTTTATAGGTAATCACCACATCCATTGGCATCGGCATTTGAGATTCTTTGCTCAGGGTAACTTTGGTTTGATTGCCCTCTCCAACTACTTCTTGAATGCCATAGTCGATCTTCTTTGTTGTATAAACAAAGTACTCATTGTACCAGTCGAGTTCTAGTCCTGAAGTTTTCTCAAAAACACGCAAAACGTCATTTGGATTAGGGTGCTTGAACTTCCATGTTTCGAAGTATTCCAAAAGGCCTTTATCTCTGGCTTCTTCACCGATCACATAGCCCAATTGACTCATCCAAACAGCACCTTTACCATAGGCCGCAGCACCATAGGCACCATTGCGATCATAGTGATCAGAATGCGTACTCAAAGGCTCTTCAAATCCACTTTGAGCAACATTCAAATAGCTGCCTTGTCCTGCTCGGGTGCCCAAGTTGTCAAGTGTTGTTTCTGCAGGGTCTCCATCACCCATTACAGATCTCATGATTCTTCCTGAAGCGTAAGAAGTAAAACCTTCGTCCATCCATGGGTGAAGTGCTTCATTACTGCCTAGCACCCCATGGTACCAATCGTGCATAAATTCATGCACGGTCACGCCCAAAAGGCTACCTAGGCTTCGTCTTGTTCCTGTGATCAATGTCGACATTGGGTACTCCATTCCTCCGTCTCCACCTTGGATCACAGAGAATTGCTCATAAGGGTACTGCCCAAAATGTTCATTAGCATATTCAAAAGCCTGCTCTGTCAAAGGAATCAGTTTTTCCCAATTTTCGTCATTGCGGCCTTTTTTGTGAAGGAAGTGTAGCACTGTACCATTTTTCATGGTGAGCTTGTCATGCTGGTAATTCGGATCAGCCGCCCACATAAAGTCATGCACATTAGGCGCAATAAAATGCCAAGTCAGTTTGCCATCTTTCACCTTCTTGTTTACAGTTTGGCCTTCATCTTCGTAACCGTGACCGATTTCTAGAGGGTTTTGCAGGTAACCAGTTCCACCAACCACATAGTCTTGATCGATAGAGATCTTCACATCAAAATCACCCCAAACGCCATAGAACTCACGGCCGATGTATTCATCTGCATGCCAGCCTTGGTAATCAAATTCTGCAAGTTTTGGAAACCATTGCGCCATTGAATAGCGAACATCTTCTGCATTGTCTCTACCTGTTCTTCTGATCTGTACAGGTACTTGGGCTTCAAATTCCATGTCGAAGGTTACGGTCTGGCCAGGAGCAATTGCGCTTGGTAGTTTAACCTCTAATACGGTGCCTTCATTGCTGAAATCAACGGCTTTGCCATCCATTGTTAAGCTTTTGATCTTCTGGTAGCCGATTTCTGATTCACTCAACTTAGATATTCTATCACCAACTCTTCTGTCTGGGTCTGCGATTGTTCTAGACCTTACATCCATCATGCTGCCCGGCTGGAAAGCATTGAAATACAAGTGATAAAATACTTGATTCAATTCATCTGGAGAGTTGTTGGTATAAACCAATCTTTGTGTACCCGTGAATTGATTGGTGTTTACATCCATGTCTATTTCCATGGTGTACTTGGCTGCTTGTTGCCATCTTTCGTCATCGGCTCTATCGGCCAGACTTTGTGCTACTGTCGCAATGGTAAAAAATATTGCGATCATGCTTAACAATGCTTTCCTCATGTCTTATCGTTTTGAATAGTGCGGAAATTATTAAACAATAATAAGCATGCCAAGATTTAAGCTTCAAACGGTCCTTAAAATTTTATCATTGTTTGAAACTTTAGGTTGGTAATTTTATTTCCTTCAATTTGATCGACCCCTGATCCGATACTATCTCTATCAAAAAAAGTTGTGCGACTAAACTTGATCCAAAAGTCAATCTTAGGTATTGGTGAATACTGGATTAACAAGTAATTTCTAATGCCCTTTCCACTTAATCCTGGAATCGAAAAAGCGTAAAGAACGTCTCTTTCATAAGCATATTGGCGGTTGTCACCTCCTTCCGTATCGAAAATTGAGAATCGGCCAGATAATTTTAGATTTCCGAAGTCGATGTTGGCGTCTTGAAAAAAAGCAATGCCCGTAGTATGCTCTTTATTGATCTCGTAAGTACTCCATTGAACCTTGCTTCTTAGGTTAAGGTACTGATTGGCCTTAAAATCAAAATGAAAAATAAATCTCCGCGAGGTACCAGGTAAAATGAAGAGCTGGTTATCAGCTCGAAAATTCCGGTCTTTTTGTTTTAACCTGTATTGGAAATAAAATTGACTTCTACTCAATGGTCGATAGTTCAGTCTAACCAAATAGTCATATCCTTTTGAAGGACTTTGGGTTCTAAATTGTAGCCATTGACTCGAAAAACGGTCGTAATACGCTGTTACAAAGAATTTGCTATTGAAGGTGTATTTCAGCCCTAGATATATCCCTGACTCATTGATGTTCCGGTTCCCTTCTCCAAAAGCCCCACCGCGGAGGCTATGAAAAGATTTGTCGTAGTATCTAAATAGGATTGCAGTTTGTAGTTGTGGTGCTAGTTTTCCAGCAATACCAAGCAATCCACCAGGAGCACCGTTCTTGGACAGGCCCAATTCCCCAAAAGCTCTGAATTGCCTCAATTGCCTATTGAAATAGGCTGAGAGATTCATGTTATTTCGACCACTAAATTCAAATAGAGTAGACGGTGAATTTCCACGGTTGAGGTCAAGTGAGTACTTGCTGGTTTGCCAGAGTAATCCGATTTGATCTAGGTTGTTACTTCTCAGGATTAAATTCAAACCTAATATGCTTTCATTGACCCTCTTTTTTCTGGCTAGTTCATTTTTTGTTCTATGGAGGCCTGTGAATTGTAGGCTTGAAAAAACACTACTAGAATCTAAATCTGTCCTGATCGTTGCATCTTGTCTGAGGGAAGAAACAAATCCCGTAATACTGACTTTCTTATTGAAATCATATGTAGCAGCTGCTCCTCTCAAAAATCCACCTTCGATAACAGAAGTGTAAGGCTTTATACCATTGTAAACTCTTTCTATCGTATTGATTGTCTCAGCACCTTTGCCAATGCCAAGTCCAGTATTAAAAATTAACCCTTGACCAAATTGTAGTTGATAGTCACCGATTAATACTTTCGCGAATTTCTTTTGATTTTCTATCATAAGATGAGCGGACCAGAAGTCCATACCTCTCCGAAAAGTCTTTTTATCGAAAATGAAGGATTCACCTGGGTCAATCTCGGTAGTAAGCCCTAGACTATAAGACTTAGGTTTGGTATTGCGATAGCGCAAATAGAATTTGTTAGGATCACCAGCAAAGTCTGAGTCATTGCCTGAGTAACCTTTGGACTTCTCAATTCTCCTTTCGAACCGGGTGATTAAATAGGCATTGGCGTTAGAAATTATTGAGGCTAATAGTTCTCTTGGTGCCGCTTCTTGTCGAATACTCACTGATATAAACGGTCTAATCAACATGAGCTTAGCTTTGTCAATTTGAGCTATATATCCTAATTCATAGATAGTTCTAATGTGATCTACACTGTCTCGATAAGTCAATATCGAGTTAATCTCGTCATCAGAAAATGCGTGCAGTGACTTTAGCTCTAAATAGTTTGTTGAATTTAGATCTATAGGGTTTTCATAGAGTAAAAGAAAGCGTTCATAAAGCTCATCATAATTGAGGTTTGATTCAGGTAAAGCAAATATTGCCTCAAGCGCAGCTTCTACATCTAATTGCTGGCTTTGAGCTTTTGAATGGTTTTTAAAACTTAGGGCTACTATGAAGAGAATTAAGTACTTGGCATGGCTCAATTAGTAAATCTGTAGGTTAATCCGAAATTGTGTGTTGCGCTTATTGTTTCATTGGCCCTAAGGGCATAATCCACTGTTATTCTGGAAATATTTATTCCAGCTCCAAAGGTCATTCTATTGGTTTCTGTAGAGAAACCAGTTCTAAGTACTAATTCTTCGATCACTTTATAGCTTAAGCCAAACTTGACATCGGCATCTTCATCTATGTCTTTTTCTCCTTCGAGGTATAGATCTACTTGCTTACTGAGCTCATAATTAGCTGAAAGTCTAATGATGACAGGTACTTTTTCACCAGTTGATTCGCTGATCACAGATTGTGTGAAATTGTATATGTGCATACCAAAAGTGAGTGATGGTAGTAGCTCGCCAATGGCACCCATTTCAGCTACACCGATAGCCTTTTTTCCAAAACCGTCTATGCTATACTGTAAATAGTTGATCTTCATCCCCAGGCTTACGATCCCAATTTTCTTCCCAAAACCTGCACTAAGCATGGTGGTGCTAAAAAGCTCATCTCCGAATCGATAAACACCTATACTCGAGTTGCCAAAGGATGCAGGATAATTGATCGCTGCAGATACGGTATTGAATGGTGCGAAATCGAAAATGGTTTGGTATGCAAAAACGGCATCGAATTTCTCATGTCCTGCTAAGCCTGCAGGGTTATTAAAGACGGACCAACTGTTGCTCAGCGGAGAAGAGACTCCAGCAAGCGCCATTGAAACCGGTCCAGGTGGTGGCGTACCCGCCAGCTGTGCGTTTAATGCTATAGGAAGAGAAAGTACTAGGAAGGTGATGAGTAGCCTTTTCACATAATGAAATTAGGCAGATTTTGGCGCATTTAAAACTAAAGGGCGCCCCTCAAATTGAAATAGAAGCCGGTACCTCCTTCTCGGTTTACAGAATACTCGAAGCGCATGACAAAATCGTAATAGGTCACAATATCAATACCTACGCCAAGGCTTCCGACCATGTCATTATTCCAGAAGTTGTTTTCATTGTTTTGAAGTGGATCACCTGCGTAGCCTACATCCATAAAGACCTTGAAATAAAAGGCATAAGGAAGAGTTCTAAACTGTGGAATAACACTTCGTTCATTGAGATTTGATACTCCTTCAAGGAATTGCCATTTAAGCGATGTGCGATAGGAGATGAGGAAGTCTGTTTCGATCACATACTTCTCATAGCCTCGAATAAAATCAGGTCGATACCCAAAGCCAGTTCTTCTTACATATGGAATATTGTCTGCCCAGTTTTTAAATACTTCTAGTCTATTGGCTTGGAAAAAATCTTTACCCAAATCAAAGAACTTCGAATAGGTTGCTCTAGTAGTGAGCATATTGATTTCTTTAAAAACGCCTAGTCCAAACTGATTGGCCGCAACTCTGAAGTAGCTTCCTGTCAAGGGATAAGCCACAAAATCTCTTAAATCTCTTGAGAAAACATAACTCAACCTTAAGTACTGCAGACGGGTATTGGCATCACCTAAGTAATTTGGGTTAGCAATTGCGACCGTATCTTGAACTTTGGTGTTGCTGTAACCAAGGTCAAATGTATGGCGGGTATAAAATGTTGGTCTGTAGGTGAACCCAACATTTGCGTTGATGTTCTTTCTTAGGGTTTCATCTTCGAAGCTTATGAATTCTTGTCTATGGCCATTTGTTGATAGTCCCACGGTCTTGTTGGTTGCATAGCTTGCACTAAATGAAATACCCAGCTTTTGATTTTTATCTATGTAAGGCAAAGAGTATTGAAGTGCATAGAGTTTGGTAAAACCAAACTGTAGCCTTGCCGACAACCTATCATTCCTTCCAGTTAAATTCATATGGAAAAGCTGAGCACCCCAGTTTACCCTTGAAAAGTCACGGTTTTGATTGACCCACCATTCAGTGAAGTTTCTATCTGCAAGTTTGAAAATAGGTACAGGGAAAATGTACCAGCGTTCTTGAAGTTTAATTAAAATATCTACTTCGGAATCTGAGATCAGTAAAGGGATAACTTCTACCGTTATAAATAGTCTTGTATTGATGATCTTTTGTCGATCTAATTCAAGGATCTCAAGTAAATCCGATTTTTTGAGTACATCACCCTTTTCAAAACCAAGCTCTCTTACAATGATCTCCTCACGGGTTTTTTCATTACCCGTAATGTAAATACTGCCTATCGTTACAGTAGAGCCATCAATAGTTGCGTCTTGTGGTGGCTGTTGCGCCAATGCACAGGCCATACCTAGATAAAACAGAAGTGCAATATGTAGGGTACGACTCAACAAATCATATATAGGATTTACGCTTTTTTAGACTTTAATAAGACTCTTATCAATAGGAAAACCCCTAATGCAACAAGTGGAATACTTAAAAGTTGCCCCATATTATAAGTCATATCGTCTTCAAAGGCTACTTGATTTTCTTTGAAGGTTTCGTGGAACCACCTCAATCCGAAAATCCAGATCAAGAATATTCCGAGTAAAAGCCCCTCTGGTAAATCCTTTTTATACTTTAACCAAAGCCCTAAAAGAATAAGGAAAAGGATAAGGCTAGTGAGTGACTCGTATATCTGTGCAGGATGTCTACTGATGCCATAGGTGTGAATGGTTGCTACAGCCTTTCTGTTTTCGAAAGTAAGGTCGTAGTTCAGTGGTCCTTCAGGCTGAGCATAGTGCTCCCTTATAGCTGAGTTATTGACCAGGCTATTTTTAATGTTGTTCTCTACAATTCTTCGCGCTTCTTGCTCCTCAAGTCGAGTACTTTCGAAAACAACTTTTAAATCCACAGGAACAATTCCAGGGGCAATTGACTCTCCACTTCCCTTTGAAGCTTCTGCAGACTCGATACCAAAATTCGACTTTTCGAGCATTTCTTCAGCCACGCGTCCAAATACAACACCGTAGTCCGACTCTGTAGGTTTACCTACAATTTCAGAGTTGACAAAGTTGCCCATTCTGATAAAAATGGCTGCTAATGCTACCGTAATAACAATTCTATCAACTATCCAGAGATAGCTTTGTCCTTTTCTTTTCTGCTTTTTGGCTTTGAATTTGGGCGGAAAAAGGCTGATTTTGATTACGTAGTTACTATATAAGAATAGGGCGATCAATATAGCAGGTGCCGCGCCATGACTGGCTAAACCACCTTCCCATGTTCTGAAGAATATCAATGGGTCTGCTAAAAACCTTTCAGGTTCGTAGAATGCCAAATGCCCAAAGCGTGCCCCAAGAATGGTTGCAATCACCATATGAACCGTTAGGGTATCAACATCTTGCGGTGAATGCCCCTCTTTTTTAAAGATTCGAATCATGATCTGATAACCGATCACAAATCCGGCAGCAAAAAGTACAGAGTACCAAACAGGCGGTTGAATGCCTTTGATAATTTCCCGCATGGGGTCCCAAACTAAGTAAGCAAGCATATTTATAGGTATATGAAGCAAATATATAGGAAATGAATAAAGGCTGAACCTTTATTTAAAGTTCTTCAAGCTCTTCTTTGTATCCTGCAGAAAGAATTGGGAAGCGACACCAGGTTCTTGGGTCAACATTGAACTCGTCCAAATGAAAAGCAGGAGCCAATCTTTCTCTCTTCCATTGGTTCCGACTCCAGAGTGTGTAGAACTTTTTAATATGAACTTTTAAGAGGTCTTTTTCTTCTAAATCAAGATCTTTTAATGACTCAAAGACTTCTTTGGGAGATTGATGTTTACCAATGGCTAATTTTTCTATTTCCACCATGATATGATAAGGCATCAAATCATCTTCATCAGTTTGATTTTGATCTTGTGGTCGAAGTTCAGCAGTGGGGGGTAAAGCATTGATGTTTGATAACCCAAGATACCCAAGTTCATTTTCAGCATATTGGAGCCACTCTCGAATAAAATGCTTATCCACACTTGAGATAGGCGCCAAGCTTCCGCTCGTGTCACCATCCATAGTGGTATACCCGACATCTCCTTCACTTCTATTTGAAGTGGTCAGAAGCAAGGTCCCGCTAATATTGGTTAGCATCCAAATAATTGGGCTTCTTGCTCTTGCTTGGATGTTTTGAAGCGCTAAGTCATCTGTTTCCCAATTAAGCGCTCTACCCAATGCTTTCTCTATTCCAGCCGTATATGAATTGACAGCTTCATCAATTGTCCAATGATAGAATTTTGCACCTATAGATTCCGCTAATGTACGAGCGGCATTCAGTGTGGTCTCACTGGAATTAACGGTTCCTTGATAGGCCGTATTAAAAAGCGCACCAACAATTTGCATTTGATCTGCCTCAAGAAGATCAAGTCTATTCAGTTTCGATAGAAAACCGTCTTTCCCTAGATCATTGATCCCTCTTCTTACCATTTCAGCTACCATGACGGCACAAGTGGCACTATCGGCACCACCGCTCAGTGAGAGCGTGTATCCTTTTGCTTTACTCTTTCTTAAGTAATCAAAAAGTGCTAAAGCAGTCGCGCGAGGAAATTCTTCTTCCTTTTGCTTAGGTTTAGTGACATTTCTATCAAGAAGAGTATCTGGCTGAATATCTATAAACTGAACTTGATAATCCTCAAACGAAAGGAGGTCATTACGCATAGCCAGTTCCCCATGCTGAGCGATCATTAGTTCACCATCATAGATCATTCTTCCTGCTTCATTTCCAAGCAGGTTGGCATAGACATAGGTGCAATTAAAGTCCCTAGAAGACTTTTCAACTAATTCTATTCTCTCATGGGTCTTTCCCATTGCAAAATGACTAGCGGAGGGGTTTAGGATAAGATTAACGCCTCTTTCAACCAAGCGGCATGCAGGACGGTCTTTACCTCGCCAAGCATCTTCGCAGATCTCAAATCCAATCTTCCACTCTTTATAGTCAAATGTAAGATCACCGATTTGGTGTTTCTGACCCCAGAGTTCAATTTCTTCTACCTGTCCTACTGGCCAAGGTTCGAACCATCGTGGTTCATAATGCACACCGTCCAAGGCCATATACTGCTTTGCATAGATACCCAATACTTTTTTATCATGGACCAATACTGAACAATTGTAGGTCTTTCCATTGTAGGGTATAGGTAGGTTGATTGTTGTGAGAATGCCCTCCGTTTCTTTAAAAAGCTGAGGAGCTAGTTCGATTGCTTTTTTGGGAAGCCAATCGCTTAAGAATAAGTCCTCGCAGCCATAGCCTGTAAGACTTAATTCAGGCAAGCAAAGCATTTCAATGTGATTCGCTTTAGCCTCTTGAATTGCCGATCGTAAATGCGCAATGTTTTGGGTCCAGTCTAGTGGAGTTTGATTTACAGTACCGCAACCAATTCTATATGTATGCATTATTCAATTTCGAGCTTTGTACATGCTTCTCTGGCAGCATCTTGCTCAGCTTTCTTTTTGCTTAAACCATGACCTTGGGCGATTGGTTCTTCGTCAAGACAAAGTTCTATTACAAATTCCTTGTAGTATCCTTTATCGATGGTTTTTACATGATTGAAGTTAGCAGCTTTGCTCTGTTTTTGACACCACTCGATCAATTTGCTTTTATAATTCTTAGTGGTGGCAATGATTTCCTCAATGTTATAGTGGGGTTTGAGGAGTTTATTGATGACGAATTTCTTAGACGCATTAAAGCCTTTGTCAACATAAATGGCTCCAACAAGAGCTTCTAATGTATTTCCAAATAGAGACTTATGCGAGTTTGGGGTCTTTCGTCTTTTATCGTATTTCACGATATCGGGTATGCCTATTTTTCGCGCAACATTGTTAAGAGAATCTCGGCTTACAATTCGCGACCTTAACTCGGTTAAAAATCCTTCATCCTTGAATGGATATTTTTTGAATAAGTATTCAGCCACGACCATTCCTAATACAGCATCTCCTAGGTATTCTAATCTCTCATTAGATTCTTTGAAGCCTTTATTTACTGAACGCGCTACAGAAGTATGCTGAACTGCAATATGATAAGGTCTTATGTTCATCGGCTTAAAACCAATGATCATTTGAACCGACTTTGACAGTTCTTTTTCTTCTTTACTTAATGATCGGAAAATATTTGTGACACGGTTATTTCTGAACCGCACGCTTAATCAAATTTTTTGAATACAACAGAAGTGTTGTGACCACCAAAGCCAAAGGTGTTGCTCAATGCAGCATTTACCTCACGTTTTTGAGCTTTATTGAAAGTGAAATTCAATTTAGGATCAAACCTATCATCATCTGTAAAATGGTTGATAGTAGGAGGGATAACCTGATTTTGAATAGCCAAGACACTAGCAATAGCCTCAATTGCTCCAGCAGCCCCAAGTAAGTGGCCAGTCATAGATTTTGTAGAGCTGATATTCAAATTGTAAGCATGCTCACCAAATACGCGTTCAATTGCCATCACTTCACTGACATCTCCTAAAGGAGTAGATGTACCATGAACATTGACATAATCGATGTCTTCAGGTTTCAATTGCGCATCATCAAGAGCATTGATCATCACATTGTAAGCACCAAGCCCCTCAGGATGTGGCGCAGTAAGGTGATGAGCATCGGCAGACATACCGCCACCAACCAACTCGGCATAAATTTTAGCTCCTCTTGCTTTCGCATGCTCGTATTCTTCTAGAATAAGTGCACCAGAGCCTTCACCCATTACAAATCCGTCTCTATCCTTATCAAATGGTCTAGAGGCAGTTTCAGGTGAGTCGTTTCTTTCTGAAAGGGCTTTCATGGCGTTGAAGCCACCCATACCAGCTTCCGTAACACCAGCTTCAGAACCACCGGTTATCATTACGTTTGCTTTGCCCAATTTAATGTAGGTCATTGCATCGATCATGGCATTAGTAGCCGATGCACATGCTGATACAGTCACAAAATTAGGGCCGTGAAATCCATATTTCATGGAAATCATTCCTGCCGCGATGTCACTGATCATTTTAGGAATAAAGAATGGGTTAAACCTTGGCTTGCTATCGTTAGCAATGTATCCCTCTACTTCTTCCTGAAATGTTTTGATTCCGCCAATCCCAGACCCCCAGATAACGCCTGCTTTATTAAGATCTATTTTTTCAAGATCTAAACCTGAGTCTTGCATTGCTTCCGCAGAAGTGATCATTGCAAACTGGGTAAACAAGTCCATTTTACGAGCTTCCTTACGATCGAAGTGATTCAACGGATCGTAATTTTTTACTTCGCAAGCGAACTTTGTTCTGAAATGTTCTGGATCAAAACGAGTGATCGGACCTGCACCACTTACTCCTTTTGAAAGGCCGTCCCAAAATGAATTGAGATCGTTACCAATAGGAGTAAGCGCGCCTAGTCCGGTTACTACAACTCTTTTTAATTGCATATAAGGAGTCGTGTAAGGTAGATATTATTGTACGTTAGCTTCAAGGTATGAGACAGCATCACCAACAGTTGCGATGTTCTCAGCTTGATCGTCTGGAATTGAAATGTTGAATTCTTTTTCGAATTCCATGATCAATTCTACAGTGTCAAGAGAATCAGCTCCTAGGTCGTTAGTAAAACTTGCCTCAGGAGTAACTTCAGACTCCTCAACACCTAGCTTATCAATGATGATGCTCTTTACTTTAGATGCAATTTCTGACATTTTAGATAATTTTTAGTTAAAACTCGCTGCAAAGAAATGCAATTTAACAATAATGTCAAACAAAATCTTTAAACTTGTCTCAGCCTCAAAAAATGCCATTTCTGCCAAATTTTAAGGGTTTATGAGTAAAAGTAAATTAGAAGTTCATTACGATTTTGACTTTACCTTGTTTGCGCTAAATGCAAACGTTAAACCTCACAAAATTGCCTGGTTTCTGAATACCAAAGAAGGTTACAATTTCAATAGAATCGAAGAACTGAATATTGAATTCAATAGATCGAAAAGGATCAATATCATTCAATATTTGCATGAAGATGACTATTCTAAATTTAGGATATTAAAGAATAGAGCGGAAATGGTAGAAGATGCCTTTGATGCTTTTCTACTACCAGAAATGAAGCAATTTGATTATTTGTTGATGTTGGAAAACGAATCCAGTAATTTCAATGAAAACGTTTTCTTTAACAAAATCAGAGAAATACCTTTCGTGCAATTTGCTATAAAGGTAGATTTGAACACGTTAAAATCACGAGACAACCTAATTTTCTAAGATGACTCACTTTAAGACCCAGAACCACGCTAAGATCGTAGCGACAGTTGGGCCAGCCAGTAACAATAAAGAAACACTTGCTAAGCTAGTTCAAGCAGGAGTAAATGTTTTCCGACTTAATTTTTCTCATGGCGAGCATAGTGTGCATGCCGAAGTCATTCAACTTATCAGAGAGGTGAATGAAGAATTAGGTAGTCATGTGGCTATCCTCCAAGATCTTCAAGGCCCTAAAATAAGGGTTGAATTGGTGAAAGATAATGGAGTTCCAATTGAAGAAGGTCAAGAAATCGTAATCACAACAGATTCTTGTGAAGGTACTTCAGAAAGAGTGAGTACATCTTATCAAAACCTACCACAAGATGTTAAACCTGGTGATATGGTTTTGATCGATGATGGAAACCTAGAGTTGACTGTCAAAGAGGTTAAAGGAAACGATGTTCACTGTATTGTTAAGTATGGTGGGATTTTGAAGTCAAGAAAGGGGATCAACCTTCCATTCACTAATGTTTCTGCACCCGCACTTACTCCTAAAGATATCAACGATTTGGCTTTTGGTATTGAGAATGATGTGGATTGGATCGCGCTTTCTTTTGTTAGATCAGGAGAGGATATCAGGGATATTAAAGAAAGAATTGCCAAGTCAGGGAAGGATATTAGAGTCGTTGCCAAAATTGAAAAACCAGAGGCTCTACAGAATATAGATGAGATCATTGCTGAATCAGATGCATTGATGGTGGCAAGGGGAGACCTCGGAGTCGAGATTGTGATGGAGGAAGTGCCAATGGCGCAAAAAATGATCGTTGAGAAATGTAATCTTGCGGCAAAGCCAGTCATTATTGCTACACAAATGATGGAAAGCATGATCAACAATCCAAGGCCTACCAGAGCGGAGACAAATGATGTGGCCAATGCCGTTTTAGATGGTGCTGATGCTATGATGCTATCAGCTGAGACAGCTGCAGGAATGTATCCTGTACAGGCGGTAGAATACATGACAAGAACTATCGGTTCTGTTGAAGGTGCAGGCCAGATTTATGACCACTTCTATTTACCTAACTCAGAAAGTGATACTTTTTTAAATGATAACTTAATGCTTACCGCTTGTAAGCTTAGTGAGCATGTAAATGCCAAAGGAGTTATTGGTAATACTTTTTCTGGATATACTGCATTCAAAATGTCTTCGCATAGACCACATGCTAAGATTTTCATTTTCACTCCTAATAAGTCTTTAATTCCAAAACTCAGTCTAGTTTGGGGGGTCCAAGGCTTCTTTTATGATAAAATCGAATCGACAGATAAAACTTTTGAAGACCAAGAGTCAATCTTGAGAGAGCACGGTTACATCAACTCGGGTGACGTATTTATAACCACAGCTTCGATGCCAATCAATGAAAAAGGCAGAACGAACGCGCTTAAAATTAACGTAGCTAAATAATCTCAGAGGTCGATGGTGAGTCCATCATAGGCAATCTGTATGTTCTCAGGTAAGAGAACATCAACATCATTGTGTTTGCCCATTTTATGACTTAAGTGGGTAAAAAAGGTTCTTTTAGCGCCAACTTTCTTGGCAAAGGCTATCGCCTCATCTAGAGTCAAGTGAGAAATATGTTCTGTTTTTTGCAAAGCGTTGATGACGAGGGCGTCAAGGTTCTGTAATTTCTCAAACTCATCATCAGCGATGGTCTTCATGTCTGTGATGTAGGCAAAGTCCTTTACTCTGAAGCCTAAAATTGGGAGTTTATAATGCAAGACCTCTATTGGTATGATCTCTGTTCCCTCCACGCTAAAAGGTTTGTTATCAATTTCCTGAACGGCCACTTGAGGAACACCGGGATACTTTGATTCTGCAAAGACATAAGCAAACTCTCTCTTCAGTTGGTCAAGGACATTTTTTTGAGCATAAATAGGCATGTCCTTTTTTTGAAGGAAGTTGAACGAGCGAATGTCGTCCATGCCTGCCGTATGATCTTTGTGTTCGTGAGTGAAAACAAGAGCATCTAGCTTACGAACTCGCTCTCGTAGCATTTGCTGACGGAAATCAGGCCCTGAATCAATGACAATATTGAGCCCATCAACTTCAATAAGTATTGAAGAGCGAAGTCTTTTGTCCCGAAAGTCTAAAGAAGTACATACTTCGCACTGGCAACCTATTACAGGTACCCCTTGTGAAGTTCCAGTTCCCAGCATTGTTACCTTCACAGCTCTAGTGTCGTTTGTGAGAGTTGTACAAGTAGGTCCGCATTCTTATCCGAAAGGTTACTTCTATCAAGTTCAATTGATTTTAAAATATCAATGAGCACATTGATCTTACCTTCGGTCGTATAATACTTATTTACAATGGCGATTTTAGTGTCCTTTAAGACACAATAACCTGATTTGAAGCTGCCTTTTTCGTAGCGCAACACGTAGTCAGATTCCGCAAAAATATCTTCTAGTTTGTTGAGGAATTGCTTCGTGTATTTGATAGTCATTTATGCAGTATACTTTTTAACCAGTTCGATCAATTTATCATAATCTAATGGTTTTTGCATATACTCATTCATGCCTGCATCAAAAAAGTTTTCTTCGGGTAAGTTTTTTGCGTTGCCCGAAATTCCAATGATCGGAATATCACTTTGAGCTCTAATTTGCTTAGTGGCTTCAATACCGTCAACCTTAGGTAGGTTGATATCCATTATGACCAAATCAAATTTCTCCTTGGCAAAAAGATCTAATACGTGTTGACCATCTTTCGCTGATGTGATCTTACAGTTCTCAAATAGTAAGATCTTTTTCAATAAATTTTGAATTACAGAACTATCCTCTGCTACCAATACCTTCTTAAAATCTACGTCTGTCATTTATCAATGTAATTCTTAATTGAGTTTAAAAAATCAGTGACGCGTGAGTTGTAGCCGGCAAATATAGATGATTTTTCTATTTTATTGAGTGTTTTGAGTTCCTCTTCAAGAATGGCTGAATCTTTTGATAAGCGGTTGAAACCGAGGGATATAGCATTCCCTTTGATGGTGTGAACTGCACGTATAACTGCTGTTTTATCTTTTAAAAATTCTGTTTTGGTTATTATCAATAATAAATGTCGAGTATTATCTATGAAATCATCAACTAAAGCATGGTAATCTTCTTTGCTGATGTGCGTAAGCAATTCATTGATAATTTCTTGGTCGACTTCCTCCATCATTATAAAGATGATAACCTTTTCTTAAATAAATATGATTTATGATGATATTGCCAGCCTGAAAAAGCATTAATGAGTAAGCCAATTCTTGTTGTCATTGTAGGTCCCACAGCTGTGGGTAAAACCTCACTTTCCATTGAGTTAGCTCGGAAATTTGAAACTGAAATTGTTTCTGCCGATTCGAGACAATTCTACAGAGAGATGCAGATAGGTACAGCCAAACCAACAGCTATTGAGTTGGATGCGGCTCCTCATCATTTGGTTAATAATTTGTCAGTTAGGGATGACTACTCAGTTGGCCATTTTGAGCAAGATGCTTTAAGGAGTATAAGCACAATCTTCAGTAAAAAAGAAATTGCGATAATGGTCGGAGGTTCGGGTATGTATGTTGATGCTGTCTGCAATGGCTTGGATGACTTTCCGGAGATAGATCCAAAATACAGAGAAAATATAAAGAAAGAGTTTGAGAAGAAGGGAATCTCTTTTCTGCAAGAAGAAGTCGAAAAGGAAGACCCAGAGTACTTCAACATTGTTGACCGTCAGAACCCACAAAGACTCATGAGGGCTCTAGAAGTTATTTACGCCACGGGAAGAACATTCTCTTCATTTCGTGTAAAAAAGACAGTGGACCGACCTTTTCAAGTGCTGAAGATTGGCTTGGAAATGGAGCGTCCTTTGGTCTATGAGAGAATAGATCAAAGAATGGATCTCATGATCGAAGAAGGGCTATTTGAAGAGGCTAAAAGGCTATATCCGCTCAAACACCTAAACGCACTACAAACAGTTGGCTATCAAGAAATATTTGGCTTTTTGGATGGCCACTATGATAAAGAGGAGGCAATAAGATTGCTAAAGCGAAATTCTAGACGTTATGCCAAAAGACAATTGACTTGGTTTAAAAGAGATGAAAACACACATTGGTTTGCACCAAGCCAATTGGCTGAGATCAAAAAACTGATCGAACAAAAACTAGAAAGTTTTAAAGCCGAAAACTGAGGCTACAAAACTAGCAGGAGCTTTGCCAATCATGTTGTTGTAATCATTGGCATATGATTTCAGCTTTCCCATTAATTCCTGTTGTGCAGCATTAGACTTTTCTAAATCACTTTTCAAAGAATCGTCTTTTAATTCTGATAATCCGTTTGAAATTACAGCGATCAATTCTTCCTCTTTTCGATAACTTTGAAACCTATCGGTAGAAGTCTTTTTGAGGGTTTCGGCAGCTTCCGTCAGTGAAGACCCAGGGTTTTCTGAATCATATTTAAAGATTGCCATTTTGCGCTGACCGCTATTGGCAGCCATTTGATCAACAACTTGTGTTAACCTAGCCTTTCTAGGCTTTATCTGATTATATGTATAAATGCTGTATAGGAAGATAAGCCCTAAAAGAGCCACAAAAATTGGAATGAATCCCATAGTTTAAAATTTGAGTTTGACCATTATTGTGCCTGAAATAATGTTTTTTTGATCTTATTTGCAAATGAGCATTTGCGCCAATGGCAGAAAATAAAAAAGTACTTATTGTCACTTATTATTGGCCACCTTCGGGTGGGGCAGGGGTTCAACGTTGGTTGAAGTTCACTAAGTACCTTCCTAAGTATGGCTGGGACCCAATAGTATTTACTCCTGAAAACCCCCAGTTTGATTTAAAAGATGAGTCATTAGTGAAAGATGTAAACGCTGCGGTAGATGTGCTCAAGTTTCCTATCTGGGAGCCTTATGGTCTCTTTAAAAAGCTTACGGGTACTAAAGAGCTAAAGCAAGGGCAAATTTTAGAGGACAATTCAAACTCAGCGATAAAAAGCTTAATTGTATTCTTACGAGGAAATTTGTTTGTGCCCGACCCGAAAAGGTTTTGGGTCAAACCATCGGTAGAATATCTTCAAGGCATCCTCAAAACGAACGATATAAAGCATATAATCACAACAGGGCCACCGCACAGTGTACATTTAATTGGTTTGAAGCTTAAGTATCTTAACCCCTCATTGACCTGGATGGCAGACTTCAGGGATCCTTGGACAGAATGGGACATCATGAAGCAATTCAAGATGTTGCCTTTTGTTGAAAAGAAACATCGCAAACTCGAAAAAGAAGTGCTCAAGGTGGCTGATGTGGTGTTGGCGACAGGTGACCAAGCTGCAGTTGATTTGAAAGCCTTGGGAGCTAAGAGGACTAAGGTCTATACTAATGGGTATGATGCTGACATAAAGAGCAGACATATTCCAGCAGAGAAAAAGGAAGGTTTGAGTCTCTTACATCTTGGTATGTTGAATGAGAACAGAATGCCGGGGCATCTGTTTCAAGCGTTGGATGACTCCTTGGCAAAGGAAAGGTTCAATTTTCAATTTCGATTGACAGGAATCATTAGTCCAATAGTCCTTGATAAGATCAATTCACTCAATTATTTACAAAGACATTTGTCTGTACAAGATTCTATAGATTACCAAGACCTGATACAAGAATATGAAAAAGCCGATGTGCTATTACTTCTTCAGACCAATTCTAAAGAATCAAATAGCCAATTACCGGGTAAGTTATTTGAGTATCTCGCTCAAAAGAAACCAATCTTAGCTTTTGGGGATCCTGAAAGCGATGTGGCGAAGATTTTGAACGAGACAAACAGTGGTGTAATGCTTTCTTATGCTGATGAGAAAGGGATCAAAAAAGCTGTCTCGGATTTAATTAATGGCACTTACGGTTCGGCCTTCGAATTTATTGGAATAGAAAAGTATAGCAGGGAAGAGGTCACTAAAAGACTCGCGGCTTTACTTGATGATTTTGACCACTCTTAAGCCTTTATTGATTAACTCATTTACCTCCGCAGAAACCCTAAATACGTAGGTTAAGGTGAGGTATGAAATTGAAATGATAATGGATCTGCATATTAGGTCGAGCAAAGCAGAATCGAGAGGAGTTATAAATTTTTGTAAAAGGTAAACCACACCTGTTATGGCTAAAGCGATGGCTGTTTTTGTGGTAAAAGGTTGTACCCTGAATTTCACTAAGACGAATACATATTTGATCAAATTAAAAGTGAACATTGCGATCAATGAGGACAATGCAGCTCCCTTGATTCCATATTCTGGTATCAAATAGAGGTTAAGTATAATTGTTAGAGTAGCTAAAATACCCACCGCCAATACATTGAACTTATAATATTTAGACATCACAATGATCTCTCCATTTGCGCCAAAGAGCATATCAGATAGTTTGCCCAAGCCAATAAATAGCACCACATAAATTCCTTGATTATAGAGCTCACCATTAGGTACAAATTGATAAACATTATCGAGGTTAGACCATATGCCCAACAAGAGTAGAGCACCAATTATTAGTTGATTGATAGAGGTCTGTTGATATAGCTTTTTTACGGCTGCCATATCTTCGTTCTTAAAATTTTGAGAGAGCAAAGAAAGACTCAGCTGAGCAATCGATCTTTTGGGTAATTCGATTACGGTTCCAATAAAAAAAGCAATGGTATATATACCTGTGTCGTCTAAGCCTAAGGCCCCGCTTACCATGATACTGTCAATCTGCAATATGATTTGTGTTCCACCAGCACCCAGCAAAGCATAAACCCCAAAATTCAATACTTGATTTAGGTTGACTCTTTTCAAAATGCCCAGATCGAAAACAAAGGCTGTCTTCTTTCTTATTAATAAATGAATAAAGAGACCTGCTGCGACAATAAGGAAAGTTAATGCAAAGGACCAGACAAGGAGTTCAAAATTTAAAATGTCAAAGGCATATAAAAGAACGAAGCCTGTGGTCAAAATTCTAATTCCTATATCTCTTAAAAGAGTCGGCATACCTATATCAAGAATGCTTCTGCAGTAGGCTTCCAAGATTTGAAAGAGGATGATCAGATAGGTTATGATCAGCGTTAATTGAAAATACTCAACGAACAACGGTGACTCAGTAGCGAAGTAAGTGATCAACTGGTTTTGAAATAGCAAGCAAAGCATTAGTAGGCCTATGTATCCAATGCTTGATAATGTCAATATGAGGCCTAAATAGCCTTTTTCGTTTTTAAATTGAGGAAAGTACTTTACTAGAGTAGAGCCCATTCCCACTTGACCAAAAGTCGCGAGTAGGTAAGAGCTGCTTTGGATAATTCGGAACAAACCGATTTGCTCTGCCTCCAAGAAGTAAGGATAAAGCCAAAGGACATTTACATACCCAATAATCACTCCTATGTAGGAGTAGATAGAGGCTTTAATGCTTTGTTTAATGATTATACCCATTAAGGTTTTATCCAAATAGTCGTGTCCGTTAGCCCTGTGGTCGTCTGAATGAGTGGCCAAGACTCATAGGTGATGTGAACTTCTTTATACCTTATTCTTTCTGAGTTGTCGAGTACAAGAAGTCCTCCTTGCTTTAATTTCTTTCCTGCTCGCAAAGCACAACTTTTTCTAGCTCTACCATCCACCAAAATGAAATCAAGCGATTCATCTTCAAATTGATCAAGAACATTAATATAGTTTTTGAAAAGGTCATCTTTTTGAGGGAATTGATCTTCGTCTAGGAAAACTTGTTGCTCACTGCTAAGATGAGGCATTTCAGTGGCTCCATTGGCAGGTCTATGATGCAAAGTAACATTAGAAATCCCTTGAGCTTCAAATGACTCTTTTACTGAATCGAACCAGCCTTGGTGATGTTCCACACTATCTAACTCATTGAGTAACTTGGAAAAAAATACCGTACTCCGGCCACTGCCAAATTCTAGGCCTTTACCGCCCCGGATCATTTTTTTAAGCACAACAATTGAATCAGGCGTAAGCCATGGCAAGCTTGGATTTTGTTTTTGAAAACGAAGGTATTTCAGTTTGTAAAAAGGCCTGAGTAATCTATACTTCCAGTATTTCAATCCATCAGGCTTCTGTGCATTGATATTCGCTCTCACAAAAGGTCTTGCTTGAAGCTCCTTTTTTAAAGTCAAAAACTGTTCTAACCTATTTTCCATGTATAAGCCACGAACTTAAGAAAAGAAGGCTAATAAACCTTTTACTTTGCAATTTTGACCAGATGTTGAATATTGCAGCATGCGCATAGCGGTTTTTTTAGACCAAAGCTTTCCACCGGATTCTCGTGTTGAGAACGAAGCCTATTCTTTGATCAAGGATGGCCATGAAGTGCATATGTTTTCTTTGAATTTTAAAGGGTTAAAACCTGGATTAGAAGAGGTAAATGGAATTCATGTTCATCGAATCAAAGCCAATAGATTACTCTATAAAGCCTCAGCCTTGGCCTATGATTGGAGTTGGTTTCACAAGCAAGTGGCTAAGAAGGTCAAGGTTTTTATTGATGATGTAAAACCGGATGCACTTCATGTACATGACATGTTGATTGCAAAGGCTGTTATGGATATTAATGATACACATTATCAATTACCGCTTACCCTAGACTTGCATGAGAATAGACCGGAGATCATGCAATTCTATCCTCATCTGCAGAAGTTTCCGGGCAATCGGCTCATTTCAATTGAGAAATGGAAACATGCTCAAAATGAGTTGATCAAACGGGCAAACAAGGTGGTAATGGTAACTCCTGAGGCAATTGATGTTGCTGTAAAAGATACTGGGTGTAGTCTTGAGAAGTTTATTTCTTTACCTAATACAATTGAGCCAGAGATCTATCTTAATTACCCTGTGAGGAAAGAGATTCTACAAAAGTATCGAAAGGGCTTTGATATTGTATATGTAGGTGATACTGGGTTAAGAAGGGGCTTAGATACAGCCCTACGTGCTCTTAAAATAATTTTAGTTGAAATTCCTCAAGCGCAACTCGTTATCGTTGGGAAAAGTACTGAAGACCACTACCTCAAGGAGATCGTTGAAGCGGAAGGTCTAAGTGCGAATGTGCTTTTTGAGGGCTGGCAAGATGTATCTCTTTTTCCCTCTTACATTATGGGAGCGGAAGTGTGTATCTCTCCTCTGAAAAGAAATAAGCATCATGATACGACTCTGGCCAATAAGCTTTTCCAATATATGGCTGGTGAACGCCCAGTAGTAGCGAGCGACTGCCCGTCACAAATTAATATTGTTGAATCCTGTCAATGTGGACTTGTACATAAGGCGGAAGATGCCGATGATTTGGCGCAAAAGCTTCTTGAACTTTATAAAAACCCTGCAAAAGCACGGGAAATGGGAGAAAATGGAAAAAAGGCGGTGTTGGATCAATATAATTGGAAATCGACCTCTAAACCACTTTTAGCTTATTATGCTAGTCTTCCTTGAGACTCATATATGCACCGCCAGCCAAGCTTAAAAGCACTAGAATACTCATTACCATCATGATTGGACTTCCCACAGCATAGATCTTAGGTGCAAACCTGAATTCTATGGTGTGTTCACCTGCCGGTATTTCCAAACCTCTTAAGATGTAATTGGCTTTTGTCATTTCAACTGACTTCCCATCAATAGTTACTTCAAAGCCTTTAGGGTAATAGATCTCAGAAAACACGGCAAAACCATCACCGCTGTTGTCGCTCTCATACTTCCAGTAACCAGGATGATATTCTACCAACTCGATAGTTCCAGAATTAAGAGTTGAAGTAGATACTTCTTTTGCTGGAACTACTGCGGTATTTCTAGGTTTTGTCAAAGCCAGAGTTTCTTGAAATTCTTCATCAGGTGTCTCAGCTTTTACTAAATCTTGGACGAACCAAACCGGACCTAAAGCATCGAAATTTACAGCAACCCCATTTTCATCAGCTGGATTTTGAATGAGAAAGCGCGTATTGAGCATATTCAATAGTGGCGTATTAGTGAAATCTCCATTAGCTGCCACTTGGAACTGTTGAATAAGGCCATTATCTATTATTTCTTGATATCTACGGATTCTAGCTCCATGATATCCTTGAATCAATGGATGATATTGTGAGGCCCTACCATTGTAGAAACCTGCGGTCAGGTCGGCAACCCTATCTCCTAAGTTCTTATTTCTATCAATAAATTGATCTGCCGGGGTCATAGGACGAAGCGTGGCTCTTGATGGCAATGTGTAATTACCAGCTTGAATAAACCTATTACTCACAGCTATGACATCAATTGCAGAGATCATAATCAAAAGTGCAAAGGCTACAGTCGTTTTTACTTTTTCTGTGACAACCAAATAAAGCACCAGCGCAAAAGCAGAGATTAAAGCAAATGTTCTAAAGGTATCTCCTCTGAATAGTGACTTTCTGTCGGACTCAACAGCATCAAGCCAGTTTTCAGGTAATCTTATATCGAAACCAGATCTGAAACTAAACATGCCTGCAGCCAAGGTTAATAAAAGCGCTAAGCCAGCAGTTGAGCCTAAGGCAATAAGAAATTTCTTTTTCATGGTCTTGTCGAACTTCTCGCTCAGAAGCTTTTCCAAGGCTAAACACCCCATCAGTGCGAAAGCAAAAATTGGCATTACCATGGTGAAGGTGACCGATCGAAATTTGTTGTAGCCAGGGAAATTGTCGAACATAAAATAGTTGAAGCCTTCCAAGTTTCTACCGTAGGAAAATAGAATACCAAGGAGCGCAACGACCAAAAGCCATATAGTATACTTTCTGTCGAGGATGAGAATGCCTAGTACCATAAGGAAAACCATGATAGCACCAGCGTAATAAGTTGTTGCACTTTCATTTCCCCAATACGTTGGTATACCCGCTAAATACTGTTGGAATTGTGGCCCTCTAACATTTTGCTGAATCAGAATTTGAGCTAATTCTCCATCCTCAGGAAATGGCCTACCACCACCCAGTGCATTGGGTATGAATAAAGTGAAAGGGTCCCAAATGCCATTTGAATATTGAAAGGCATAAGTCGAAGACATACCGTCTTCATTCATTTCTTGATCTGACTGACTAGTTAATTCCGACTTGCCTCGATTAGAATACTTGCCATATTCATAGGTGCTATAGAGCTCACCAAAAGTGCTTCCAACGGCAAGTATTGCTGCGGCAAAAAGGAGAGCAAGTCTCGAAGTAAACTCTTTTAGCTTTTTCTCTTTACCAAATTCAATGAGTCTTATTAGTCCGTAAATACCAACGATAAAGGCAAGGTAATATGTGATTTGGAGGTGATTGACCCGGATTTCCATGGCTAAAGCCAAAGCTGTTAATCCTGCTCCAAGCCACTTATGTTTTCCAAAGGCCAAATGAATTGCTCCCATTACAAGAGGCATAAAGGAAACGGCAGCAATTCGAGCATTATGCCCCGCTGTTATTCCTATAATGTTGTACGAGGAAAGGCCAAAAGCCAGGGCTCCCATAATCGCAACATATGGTCTCACTTTAAAGCATAGGAGCATGATGTAAAAGGAGAGCATTGCGCTGAAAACCAGGCGAGTAGGATGCGGTAAACCCAATGTGTAAACTGCATTGGCAAATTTAATCAACCCGTTACCCCATTTGACACTAATCAAATAGGCAGGCATACCACCAAAGATAGAGTTGGTCCATAAGCCTTCTTCACCTGTTTCAGCACGGTATTCAACAAGTTCTTGGGCACTTGCTTCCCATTGCGCAATATCACCTTGATTTAATGCTTTTCCGTCAAAATAGACTGGGCTAAAAAATAGAACTGTGATGAGAAGAAAAGCAGCAACTGCAATCAGGTGAGGAAGTATATCTTTTTGAAACTTAATGGGCTTCATAGGCTTTAGGCTAAACGGCTTCCAATATCATGAATCAACATGGATAATTAAAACCTTAGACTCATTTTATATCCTATTTTCAATGCTTCATAGGCTTTTTATGCTGCGAAAAATGGCTATTTTTGCAAGCCCAAAATTAGGCTGATTATGTTCGAAAGTTTAAGTGGAAAATTAGAGAAGGCGTTTAAGAACCTAAAAGGTCAAGGAAGTATTTCCGAGATCAATGTAGCATCTACTGTCAAAGACATTAGAAGAGCATTGGTTGATGCCGATGTTAATTACAAAGTAGCGAAAGAAGTCACTGACAAGATCAAGGAGGAGGCTCTTGGTAGAAATGTACTTGTTTCTGTGTCGCCAGGTCAGCTATTGGTTAAGATCACAAACGAAGAGCTCACTCGATTAATGGGTGGCGAGAGAAAAGAGATTGATGTTCAGGGTGACCCTGCTGTAGTCTTGATTTCTGGTCTTCAAGGATCTGGTAAAACGACATTTTCTGGTAAACTGGCAAACATGCTTAAGTCTCAGGGTCGTCAAGTACTACTGACTGCCTGTGATATCTACCGCCCTGCAGCGATTGACCAGTTGAAAGTATTGGGAGAGCAAGTAGGAGTTGAGGTTTATGCTGAACCTGAGAATAAAAACGCTATAGAAATTGCGAACAATGCTATTGAATATGCCAAGAAGGTAGGTAAGAAAATTGTTATTGTGGATACTGCTGGTCGTTTGGCTGTTGACGAGCAGATGATGAATGAGATTGAGGCTCTTAAGAATGCGTTAAAACCTAAAGAGACTCTTTTTGTAGTTGATTCAATGACAGGTCAAGATGCAGTAAATACTGCCAAGACTTTTAATGAAAGGTTAGATTTTGATGGGGTTGTATTAACAAAGCTCGATGGTGATACACGAGGTGGTGCAGCGCTTTCGATCAGAACTGTTGTAGAAAAGCCAATCAAATTCATTTCGACAGGAGAGAAGATGGAAGCGATTGATGCTTTCTATCCTGATCGTATGGCCAATAGGATCCTCGGGATGGGTGATGTGGTTTCATTGGTGGAAAAGGCGCAGCAAGCCTTTGACGAAGAAGAGACGCGTAAACTCAATAAGAAGATCCGCCAAAACAAATTTGACTTCGATGATTTCCTCTCTCAACTTGACCAGATCAAGAAAATGGGTAACATGAAAGACCTTTTGGGGATGATTCCAGGTATGGGTAAGGCCCTAAAGGGAATTGATGTTGATGATGATTCATTCAAACCTATTGAAGCTATCATTAAATCAATGACCCCTAAAGAACGTGCAAATCCGGAAGTGATTAATGGAAGTCGCAGAAAAAGAATTGCAGCAGGTTCGGGTACATCAATTCAAGAAGTGAATAACCTGATGAAGCAATTCGAGCAGATGCGGAAAATGATGAAAGCCATGAATAAAATGGGCGGTAAACGCGCAATGGCCAATTTGGCCGGCATGGCAGGTAGGAGATAATACTTAGTCGCGAGCGCGGCTTTTTCTCTGTGAATCTTGATAGGCTTCCCATTTGACCCACGCCAGTTGGTTGCCAAAATCTTTCGTTTGAAAAGTAAGCTTATAACGCTGGTTTTTGTCGTCTAGCAGCGTTGTACTTCGCGATGCAGTGCTATCGGCTTGCTTATTGACTTCATATTCAATATCAAGATCCGAGCGGTCCCATTTCAACGTATAATAATCGATGTTATCGTTTATCGTAAGTTCCCCATTTACTCGTTGTAGGATATTCTCTTGCTCGAGTAATTTCTTATTATGATAGTTGTTAATAGAAATGGTCGCTTTGCCATACTTACGCAGAAATTCAGAAGAACGGTCCTCTCTTAGGTAAGCTTGAATTTTGACCAATAACTTGTCAATAAAATAGAGATTAACATTGTCTATGTAGTAAGACTCAGCCAGATAATCGAGTCTATCTAACCTGTATATGGTGAAGTCATCAGTGTAAAATTCTCCAAAATGCTTAAAAGCACGAAGATCCATGTCATCCATGTTTTCATTTAAGCGAAGCGATTTGAATTCAAATTGATAGTCTGGGATATCTATAGAGATCTGCGGGATAGAAGCTTTCTTTTCTGGAAGCTCTTCAATTATTTCTTCGCGCTCATCAACTTCTTTTTCTGGAGCACTACAGGCAAGCAAGAAGAGACTTATCAATAGGAAAGAGAATAATTGCTTCATAAGAACTAATTCTTTCGTTAATCTAAGATAAAAATAGTTATCACAAAACTAACTAAGCATAGAAATCACAGAAACGGCTAATTGTTCATTGAACTCCTGTGAAAGGTCGAACTTAATTTGGTGTGGGTTGGCATTTTTAAGATGAGATGTCCATACGTGCTCGATGTACCATTCTGGTTCCTTACCCCATCTAGTTTCCTGCTTACGTCTTATGGTGAATTCTTCTTTATTCAAGTCTAAATAGATCTTGAGATCAGCGCTGGTTACAATTGAAGCTTCATTAAAAGCAAAGATACCTTCTACAATTACTAAGCTATTGGTTGCCGATGCCTGTTGGATTTTAGATTTAAGTAGTGGCCAGTTCATTCCATCTGGATGCTCCCAATCGATTCTATTTTTTATGGTTGGGATCTGCTCTTCAGGTAGCACAAAGTCATCTTGATCTATGTGGATGCTATTTGGAACCTTCAATTGTAGTTGACGAGCCAAAAGGGATTTCCCAGCTCTACTCATTCCACCAATAAGGATCAATTTTGAAGGCATAAAAAAACCCTGACAGAAATGTCAGGGTTGAAATTATTTGTACATCACAGCATCAACGGCTGCTAGTGTTTTCTTAACATTTGGTAAGATTTCTTCGATTAGTGTTGGTGCGTATGGAAGCGGAAGATCCAAGCTGTTCACACGTTTGATCGGTGCATCTAAATAATCGAATGCATCTTTTTGCACGATAAAGGCAAGATCCGTTGCGATTGAAGAAAGCGGCCACGCCTCTTCAACAATGACCATACGGTTCGTTTTCTTAACAGATTCAATTAAGGTTGGGTAGTCTATTGGTCTTACCGATCTCAAGTCAATTACTTCAGCACTTACACCGTTTTTGGCTAACTCAGTAGCGGCCTCATTTACCACCTTCATCATTTTTCCGAAAGACACTAAGGTTACGTCAGTTCCTTCTCTAACAATATTAGCCTGTCCGATCGGTAATAAATATTCCCCTTCAGGTACTTCACCTTTGTCTGAATACATGAGCTCAGACTCCATGAAGATCACGGGATCTTCATCTCTAATCGATGATTTCAAAAGGCCTTTTGCATCGTATGGATTTGAAGGCACAACTACCTTAAGTCCAGGTGTATTGGCATACCAGTTCTCAAAGTTTTGTGAGTGCTGCGAGCTAAGCATTCCCGCATTACCAGTAGGACCTCTAAATACAATTGGCACGTTAAATTGCCCGCCAGACATCGACATCATTTTCGCTGCAGAATTGATGACTTGGTCAATTGCAACAAGCGAAAAGTTGAATGTCATGAACTCAATGATTGGTCTGAGTCCATTCATGGCAGCACCTACTCCGATTCCTGCGAAACCAAGCTCAGCAATAGGTGTGTCAATCACTCTTTTAGCACCAAATTCATCTAGCATTCCTTGGCTCACCTTATAAGCACCATTATATTCTGCTACTTCTTCACCCATCAAGAAGATCTTCTCATCTCTTCTCATCTCTTCAGACATGGCTTCTCTTAAGGCTTCTCTAAATTGAATCTCTCTCATGAATCAGGTTATTAATTGCGGCTCAAAAATAAACATTGGGACTCAATTCCCAATATTGTGTCGCATAGAATTCTATAAATAAAAAAGCCCCTCCTAGGTAGGAGAGGCTTAATGAATATTTTCAGATCAGTTGATTACTTCATTAGGTCGATAAACGCCTGAGTACCTGAGTAAACTCTGAATTCTAAATCAGTAACAGCTTTTTGCTTCAATGAAGCATCAGCATTTACAGCATTTCCTAAATGCTCGATTACTTTGTTTTCGTTTTCAAGACGAGCAGCAGCAACAGCAGCTACATAGTGAGCCCAAACAAAACCTCTGTCATTTGCAATAACACCTTCTAGTGTTGCAAGTGCATTTGCGTAATCGTTAGTCAACAATTGAACTAAACCTTTATTGTACTGATTAACGCTTGCGTTAGAAGAACCATTTAAAGAAGGAAGTGCTAAGTCATAACGACCTACTCTGATTTCAACATAACCTTTAGTACCGTTGATGTTTTGTCTCACATCATTTCCAGGGTTCATGCCGGCAGCTTTAGTCAATGCTGCATGTGCACCCCACAAGTTATCTTGCATAGCCATAGCAAGGCCCATATTAGCTTGCGCTTCTACATTAGCTTTTTTCTGGTTAGAAATGTTGAAGTGGTTAAGTGCAGTACCAATGTGGTTTCTTTGTGTGCTACCTGAAGATTGCATTGCGAATTCTAAGTGAACAGCACCTAAGTTGTTATGGATAACCCAAGTGTCGTTTTTCTTAGCAGCAGCTTCGTAGATCATTTTCTTTTCTTCTAAAGAAGGGTTTTTAGCAGCAGCATATGCCATTTCTTCGATAGATAATGCATCTGCAGACTCAGATCCTTTAGCAATAGCAACTGCAAGTGTAGCGATCTCTTCTGGTGACTTTTTAACTTTTACAGTAAGTACTTCAGTTCTTGCAGTTCTCAATGAAGGGTAAACCTCGTCTAATACTTTCTTATAAGTTGAAAGCTTTTGAAGTTCTTTTTCTTTCTGCTCAAACGAACCAGTTCCGTTGATGATGCTATTCCACTCAGACTTCTCAGAAGCAGAAAGCCCATCATAGCTCGCTAGCATAGATTTTAATCCATTCCAGTCTTGTACGATTGGCTTTTGGATAAATCTGATTCCATCAGCCATGTCTTTGTAGTCGTAAGCATCCATTTGCTCTCTGTACCACTTTTCGATAGCCGCTGCTCTTTCATTAGAAAGTTCAGAGTTGATTGTCTCTTTACCTTCAGGAGAGTGTGAACCAGTGATTGTAACTGTTCTAGTCACGTTTTTCTCAGCAATGAAAGCTGCGAAATTTGTACCTCTATCACTTGATTGCTCAGATTTCTTGAATACTGATCTTCCTTGGTCGAAGAAGAATTCTACGTTAGTAGGGATAAGCTCTTCTTGGTCGTTGTAACCGTGGTCAGCATATGATGCAGCATAAGAAGGCTGAACCAAAGTAGATGTTGTGATCAAACCATCAGCGATACCAATTCTTTCACCAGATTTGTTAGCACCATTTTTTGGATTAGATGCTACACCCTGAATTTCAATGTTACCTCTTTCCATTCCTGGGAAGTACTTAAACACGAACTCCTCAGATACACTGATTTCTTCGCTATCGGAGTTAGGATAGTCTTCAGCTCTGAATTCAACACTTCTCAATTGGAATTCTTGCGTTCCATATTTGTAGTAACTGTTCACAGTAAAAACTTTGCCCGGTTTCATCAACTTTGGAGGCAATGTGGCAGACACAGTATATCTCACTGTATCAGCATGTACTTCTAAGGGGTTAGGAGTAACTACAACTGAGTTGTTCTTTGATGCCTTAATCATTTGAGGCAGTGCACAACCACCAGTGAATGCAACGATGGCGAGCATCAGCATTGGAACTACCAGCTTAAGGGATTGATTTCTCATAATCTTTTATTGAATGTTTTCGTCTAGTTTTGCGATTTCAAGCGGCTGCAAGTTTAATAATTTTTTACTCAAATCCGATGCTTGAAATAACATTTTAATAGTAATTTAGTTGTTTAATACGCATATATGAGACGAATCCAGAGATTTTTTGAGTATCAGGCTTTTGGAGTCTGTACTAAGCTGGGAGATAAACTCAATCTTTCGACCTCTAGTATTCGCCTTTTCTTTATTTACGCCTCTTTCATCACTTTTGGATCTCCAATAATCATTTATTTGGCTTTAGCCTGGGTAATCAACTTCAGAAAGCACTTGAGAAGACAGAATCCAGTATGGTTTAATTGACCTGATTCACCTTCTCATTCAAGCTACTGAACTTCCTTTTTCCAAGGATAAAATAATTTACAACAAGAAGACCATTCATTCTTGGTCTATTCTTATTGGAACTATTTGTTCTCATTCGACAGCTTGCAAAAAACTCTTTAAAAAACCCTACATGAGCTTTGAGGATAGCTATTCCATGTTTTGGGCCTGACTGAATAGAAAACTTGAATACTGCTGCCCAATCAAGCAAAAGCCTGAATGGAAGTTTCCAGAAAAGTTTTATGCCAATCTCGTTTTTCAACAAAAGGCTTAAGCCGTTTCTAAAGTTGAGATAGGTTTTCTTCGGACTGCTCTTATGAAGCGTGCCACCACCCAAGTGAAAAACTTTGCTATCAGGTATAGCTGCGACTTCATATCCCGCATTCCAAATCCTCCAGCAGAGGTCGATTTCTTCCATGTGTGCGAAGAAACGTTCATCTAATCCGCCCAATTGATTGTATGTTTCTCGCTCAATGAAAAGGCAGCTCCCTGAAGCCCAGCCCACTTTTACTGGATTGTTGTACTGTCCTAAATCTTCTTCAATAGTTTCAAAAATTCTGCCTCTGCAAAATGGGTACCCAAATGAGTCAAGGTATCCACCAGAGCCTCCTGCGTATTCAAAGTGAGTTTTCTTTTTGGCATCTAAAATTTTAGGCTGGGCCGCCTTTACTTCAGGGTTATCTTTTAGGTAGTCTAAAACAGGTTCAACCCAGTTATTGGTTACTTCAACATCGGTGTTGAGTAAAACCACATATTCAGAGTTGAGCATTTGCATTGCCCTATTATAGCCTCCGCAAAAACCATGATTCTCATCAAATTGAATCAATTCAACTTGTGGGTAGGTGCTTTTTAAGAATTCTACAGAATCATCTGTTGAGCCATTATCAATGACTATTATTTTATGTTCACCACTAAATTGAACAACGGAGGGTAAATACTTTTGTAGGTGAGCCTTGCCGTTGAAATTGAGCAAGGCAATACTTAGATCGCTCATTAGAACATATTACCGAAATCCATGCCTGGGATATTTGGCATAATTCCTTCTGTGCTTTTTTTGATCTCTTCTTTGGCGCTGATGTCGGCTTTTTGCATCGCCATGTTAATTGCAGCTACTGTGAGGTCTTGGACCATCTGTTTGTCCTCTTTAGTCATAAGGCTCTCATCAATTTCAATTGATATCAATTCCTTTTTACCATTGACCACGGCTTTAACCATTCCAGCACCGGATTCTCCGGTTTCTTTGATAAAAGCAAGGTTGTCTTGGGCTTCTTTCATTTTAGCCTGCATCTCTTTTACCTTGCCCATCATTTTCATCATGTCAAACATGCCAACTCCTATTTTGTGCCAAAACTACCGAATTAATGTTACAGTTCCCGTAGAAACTATTTCAACACCCGACTTCAAATAACTTATTTTATATAGATATGTTCCAGATGGCGCTTCTTGTCCAGAAATACTCCCATCCCAGCCAGATGTTGGGTCATTACCTTTGTATACCAAACCACCCCATTTGTTAAAAATCAACATTTGGAAATTTGTGAAAACACCATTTCCTACATCAAAAGTGTCGTTGACACCATCGCCATTTGGCGAAAAAGCATTGGGCGTTCTGAGGAGGCCCTCAAGGGGGATACATGTTTCAGCACTTGCGAGTGAGATGTTCCCACATTCATCTGAATATCTAATGACATAGCAGGCTTCAGTGAATGTGGCTGAAACATTAAAGTCTGTGAATGCAAGGGTGTTTGTAGTGCCGATGGAATTGTATGTTCCAGAACCATCTCCTCTAAAAACTTCGATTTGTGTAAAAGCGAAAGCTGGGTTTTCAAATGTCAATTCGACATTGTTGCCTACCAACTCACCGCTTGGTGCTGCTGGAGCAGGTAAGTCAATATTTTGGTTCTCTAATGGGGTAATTGTCAAACTCTGAACAACTGTGCTGCCAACTATTTTCTCCATGAAGAAATCTGTGATAGGAAGGCAAGAATTGTAGGCCTGATTATTAGTTCCGCTTAGATCTGTAGTGGAAAAAAGACTGGTACCGTTTTGATAGAACTCAATTGGAGTAGCTATTTCATTTGTAACCCAAGAGTATTGAATATCAATAGTATTGCTTACCCCTAAAAGGCTGTAATTGATGCCTATACTTGAGGCTTGGTTTGAGAATTCCTCATTGCTAGCACATGGGTCAGAAGCTTTAATTCTAAATGTATAGCTACTGGTATTGTTATTAATGCGGTTGTCATCTATTTGAATTTCATCCGGATTGAGGCTGGGGTCTATTGTGGTCAATGTTTGAAAACCACTACCATTGTCATACTCCAATTCGTAAGAGATATTTGAATCTAAAACGGCATATTGGATCGACAATTCCGTAGGAGCAAGTGATGTGATTGCCGTTAATGACGGAATCGGAATGATGTCTAGGGTTGTGATATTCACAGGCGGAGCGCTAGCACAGTTGACATCATTGCCAATATTTAATTGACCAGTAACATTGATTGAATAGTTTCCTTGATTCGCATATGCATAGGTTAAAGTATTGCTTCCTCCTTTAGACAAATTTGTGATTGGTTGTCCATCACCGAAGTCTATTTCATAAAAATCATATTGATCTCCAGCAAAATTAAAAGTCATGGTGACTTCGTTGCCAGCGCAAAGTGCTACGGTAAAGTCAGGTTCTACTGAGTCGATTACTCTCACCGTGAGAAAGTCAAAACGATCGGCTGCACTTCCTCCGCCAGTCTGGTCTGCGGCTCTTATTAAGTAAGTGCCTGGAGTGGTGTATTCGTAAAAAATTGATTCGCCCGAATTGAATAGCGGTTTTGGGTTTCCCAAGGCATCTTCTCCAAGTGCGTTAATACGTGTAGAAAAAGGGTCATTAGGGTCTCCCTCAAAATCAACAACCAGATCTCCAGGTCTTATGCCATTATTGATGACTTCAACTCGAAAAGGCGCGCAGCCAACTACTACATCTGCCTGAAACCAACCTTTGTCTGAGGGCGTTTGTGCGTGCATCATCGTTGTACATAAAAAGCACAATATGATCACTACTAAGGGTCGTGAGAGTTGATTTAAAGGGGATCGATATGTAAAGGACTTTAATGTCTTCACTTAATTGCAACGGCAATCCTTTCAGAAACTTATGAAAAAGTTGCCAAAGCCAATAGTGTTAGCGCCTATTGAGTGTTTCAATTAACTGTGAGATGCTCAAATTTTGCTGATCTCCTGAATCCATATTTTTTAGTACAAATTCATTTTTCTCGATTTCCTGTGACCCGACCATCAAAACATAGGGGATGCCCTTCTTATTGGCATAGTTCATCTGCTTTTTGAGCTTAGTAGATTCAGGGTAGATTTCAGCCTTTATTTCTGATGCTCTTAATTGACTCAGAATGTTTAATGCAACAGCTTCCGATACGGTATCAAAATTGGTGATCAGCACAGTCGAACTCTCTTTGCTTGTTTTAGGGAATAGATCAAGTTCTTCTAATGTGTCGTAAATTCTATCGATTCCGAAAGAAACACCTACGCCTGACATTCCTTTGAGGCCAAAGATCCCAGTAAGGTCATCGTAACGACCACCAGCAGTGATGGTCCCCATTTGAATAGACGTTGGTTTGACTTCATAGATTACTCCTGTATAATAGGAGAGACCCCTTGCCAGTGATGGGTCAAATGTGAACTTGTCTAATGGTATGTCTAAGCGCTTCATATAATTAAAGGTAGAGGAGACTTCATCGAGCCCTTCTTTCCCAATTACTGAATCACCTAAAAAGTCTTTGATCGTCTCTATGGCATTTTCAGCATTCATTGCATTAAAGAGTTTTTCGCAGCTTGCCCTTTCAACACCAAATGCTTTTAACTCCTCAGTTACTTTTTCTTCTCCAATTTTGTCCAGCTTGTCGAGCACAGTGCAAAATGCCATGAACTTGTCTTTGACGCCACATTGCTCAGCCAAACCCTCCAATACTTTTCGACTAGAGAGAGAAACTTGATAGTCTTTGAAATTCAATCCTTCAAAAACATTGTGAACGATGCCCATTAACTCGGCTTCACAAATGAGAGAGTCAGTTCCTATGACATCTGCATCGCACTGATAAAATTCTCTATATCTGCCTTTTTGCGGTCTGTCTGCTCTCCAAACGGGTTGCACCTGATAGCGCTTGAATGGAAAAGCAATTTCGTGCTGGTTCATTACAACGTGACGCGCAAAAGGTACGGTAAGGTCATACTTCAAGCCTTTTTCAGCAATTTTAGGACTCATTGCTTTTGTTCCTTCTGCCAGGTCCTCAGGTTTAACTTTCTTCAAGAAGTCCCCAGAATTCAACAATCTATAAAGCAATTGATCGCCTTCATCACCATATTTTCCTGTCAATACGTTCAGGTTTTCCATAGCGGGTGTTTCCAATGGCATAAAACCATATTTCTGAAACACAGATTTGATGTGGTCGAGAATGTAGTTTCTCTTATACATCTGAGATGGTCCGAAGTCACGAGTACCTTTAGGAAGTGTTGGTTTTTGAGACATTTATTGAAGATTTGAGGCAAATCTAAGGAATTGAACCATTATGGCATTGTTTTCATTCTGATCTCTTAGAAATATTTATAAATAAGTTTGAAGGAAAGTTTACTAAAATAAATAATGTCCTTATCTTTGCCGCTCAATTTACAAAAGGCCTGGAAAAATGGGAGTTACAAGATTAAAGAGAAAAGGAAGAAGAAATAAGCAAACTGCTAAAGCTAGAGTTGCTAGAATCAAATCATTGTCTTTCCAACCTGTATTGAAAAACGTTGATGCAGAGGAGTTAAAAGCATCTTTCGTACAGGAAGCGCCTAAAGAAGAGAAAGCAGCTAAAGCTGAAAAGAAAGAAGCAGCACCTAAGGCGGAGAAAAAAGAAGCGAAGCCAAAGGCTGAAAAGAAAGAAGCTGCTCCTAAAGCTGAAAAGAAAGCAGCTAAACCAAAAGCAGAGAAAAAAGAAGCTGAGCCAAAAGCAGAGAAAGTAACAGAAGAGAAGGAAGCTGAAAAAGCTGACGTGAAGGAGGAAGCTACTAAGGAAGAGGAGTAAGGTAAATTGGCTTAAACATATAAAGCTCCGTTTTCGGGGCTTTTTTTATGCCTTGCCTCTAGTGCCTAATTCTATTACTTCCATGTTTTTGAGCTTTCCTTGATCAATGGCAAATCGCATAATTGTTCTCTTTTTATGAAAGCCTTGCTGTCCTGCTGCTCCCGGATTGATGAAAATAAGCTTGTGTTTGGGGTCACGCTCTACTCTCAATATGTGGCTATGTCCACAGATGAGCACATCCGGCTGATGTTTTCTAAGCAAATCGTTAATACCTTTCGCATATCGACCTGGTTTACCAGCAATATGGATCATCATGATCTTTAAACCCTGTATTTCCTCGGTATGAACTTCAGGAAGGTTTCTTTGCATTTCGACTGTTTCTATATTGCCAAAGACAGCCTTTGTGGTTTTAAGTTTTTGTAGTTTTCCTAGTACTTCATTTTCTCCGATGTCACCGGCATGCCATATTTCGTCCACTTCAGAAAAGTGTTTCTCAACCTTTGGGTCTAGAAAACCATGTGTATCAGAGATAAGACCTATTTTAATCATAGTCAATATTACAAATTGACATATTTGAAGAAAAACATAATATTTCTTTTTAATATGAATGTATGTTCATATATTTGAGCAACCTATTATTATGGAAGAGCAACTTGACCATGAGAGAGTTGAGAAGATAGCTTTTGTTCTCAAAACTATCGCCCATCCAATGCGTGTAGCAATTATTGATTTGCTTAATGCGAATGAAAAGATGAGCGTGAATGACATTACGGCCTATTTAGGTTTGGAACAATCGTTAACATCTCATCATTTAGCCAACATGAAAATGAAGGGCATACTTGGTAGCAAGCGAGAAGGAAAAAACATTTTCTATTTCTTGAGGCTAAAAGAAGTGCCTGAGGTTATTAAGATTCTGGAAGAGGTTAATGTAATCGTCTTCTAGAGATAGCCCATCAGCTTATATGTTGCAATACCGACCCATTCTTTAAATAGGTCCTCCCACTTTGTTATTGCAGTCGCACGAGGAATAAATACATCATCGAAATTCATAGTACTTCTATCGGTTCTGAATCCAGCAGGGAATTGATCAAATTCAATATTTTGCTTTTCTAAGCACAATGAGGCTCTTTTCATATGGAATGCTGAGGTGATCAGGAGATAATTCTTCTCTGGGAATTTTTCATTTAAAATTTTTGCTGTATTGACCGCGTTTTCGTGCGTGTTTGATGCGCCAATTTCGGTGGTTATTGCTTCTTCAGGTACACCTGCCATCACTAAAAAAGACTTTAACCTTATGGCTGCATAAGACATTCCTTCTTGGGCAAATCCTAGTCCACCAGAAATGATGATGTGGTCTAGTTTCCCCATTTTATAAAGTTGTAAAGTATGTGTAATTCGATCTGCACCTGACTTAAAATACACACGATCTCTTGGAGTTTTACTTCCTTTAGAAATTCCTGTAAATACTATGCCTACATCGTGATGAGTCACTTCACTCATTGCGATTGGGGCTGGTTCCCACCATAACATGACCTTGTTAGCTATGAATTGATTAGAAAAGAAAGCCAACATGATTAGTCCTGTGAAGAATGAAATTTTCCTTTTGCGCTTGTTCTTTAAAATCACAGAGAGGGCAAATGCAATAATCATCCAGGTAATTGGCCTCACGAAAATGGCTAGGATTTTAGATAAGATGAAAAACAATTGACTTGCGCTTAAAAGGCTTAGCTTTAATGTATCGGTGTCGAATATAATTTTTTTCGACCAATTGTAATGAATTTTTAAGACCCTCGTCTCACTCTCAAATGGAGTTGCAAGATTTTAAATCTAAAGTATTGCCTTTGAAGGATAGGCTATACAGAGTTGCATTTTATATGCTTAAGTCTGTAGAAGAAGCCGAAGATACCCTTCAGGATGTAATGTTGAAGATGTGGGATAAGAAAGATAGGCTAGATAGTTATTCAAGTATTGAGGCTTTTGCTGTTACCGTGACCAAAAATGCCTGTCTTGACAAATTGAAATCGAAGAAGCATAAGTACCAACTAGACATCCAAGATTTCGAATTCGATGCCAAGAACCTATCTCCCCAACAGAAAATTGAGCAACAAGAAAGTTATCGTGTAATGCTTTCCGCCTTTGATCGTCTTCCTGAACAACAGCGCTTATTGGTTACACTCAGAGATGTGGAAGGTTTTGAATACGAAGAGATAGCGAAAATGACAGGGCTACAAATAAATAACATTAGAGTAGGGTTAAGCAGGGCTAGAAAGGCGGCAAGAACACATTACCTAGAAATGGTGGGGCATGAAGAACATTGAGCAAATCATAGAAAAATACTACAACGGGGAAACTTCTCTTGAAGAAGAATTGCAACTCCAAGAGTTCTTCCAAGGAGAAGATGTCCCCGACCATTTAAAAGCTGAGCAAGCACAGTTTCAGGCGAGTAAGGTTTTTTCAAAACAAGAAAGCAACCTTTCTGCTGAGGATTTATTTGCAAAGTTGCCAGCAGAAAAGCCTAAACAACCAAAGCAGGTCCAAATGAATCCTTGGGTCTTGCGTATTGCAGCGGCAGTCGTATTCATCGTGGTTGGCTATGGAGTCGCTCAGATGATCAATAATGATGATGAACTCGACCGAATGAAGTCCGAAATGGCAAAAATGAAAGCATTGATGTTGGAGCAAATGGAAAGTAGCAGTGCAAGTGGAAGGCTACAAGCTGTGAGTAATACAATGAAGCTACCTGAAGCTGATACCGAGACAATTGATGCCCTCATTGAAGCAATGATGTTTGATGAGAGCATGCATGTAAGAACTAAAGCGGTAGAAGCTTTAGAGTTTTTCGGAGGGGAAGCTCGAGTGAATAAGGCTTTAGCGGAAGCATTGAATACCGAAAGAGAACCCGCGGTTCAGATAGCCATTATCAATGCCATGGTGAGCATTAAAGACTCAGAGTCTATTGAAGAACTAGAAAAATTAACAGAGAATGAAGATGTCTTGAAAGATGTTCGCGATGAAGCGAGACTGAGCATTTTCAAACTCAAAGAAATGTAGAATAAGATCGATTTTATATACAACTAACTATTAATCAAAAACTCAATATAGAATTCAAAGAATTATGAAAAAGATAAACTTAAAACTTTCGCTAGTAGCACTTTTATTAAGTGCGAGCTCGATGCTCGGTGCACAGGATTACACTGTGGACCTATCAAACTCGAGCGACTCTAGAATCAAGATTTTAGAAGTAAACCGTGTAAAAGTAGAAGCCTATGATGGTGATAAAATCGAGATTGTTGCCGAAGGCAAAAGAGAAGATTCTGATCGTGCAGCTGGTTTGACTCCTTTAAGTGCTAGGGGCAAAGACAATACTGGGATTGGATTAAATGTAGAAAAGAAAGGGAATGAAGTCACTGTTTTTCAAGCGGCCAGAAGAGGTCAAGGTCGCTACGTGATCAAAGTGCCTAAGAACATTCAGATCTTTATCGAGCATACGGGCAACTGGGAAGGAGGAGAGATTGAAGTCTTTGGTGCCGCAGGAGAGCTGGAAGTGTCAGGCCGTTATAATTCGGTTCATTTAGAAGATGTGACAGGTCCTGCACTGGTTAATACGGTCTATGGTAGTGTGGATGCCATTTTCACCTCTCTAAGTCAGGCTGGTCCAACTTCACTTGTTTCTGTATACTCAACAGTAGATGTTACGCTCCCTAGCGATACAAAAGCCAATATTTCAATCAAAACCCCTTATGGAGAGGCCTATTCAGATATGGATATTGAGTTTCCTCAAACTGAGGGTATGAAAAGGCTTAATTCAACCGTAGAAGGAACGATCAACGGTGGAGGGGTCGATTTATCCATTAAGGCATCGTATCAAAACGCATATTTAAGAAAGAAATAAATTCAATATAAGGGCGCTTAGGCGCCTTTTTTAAAACCCACTGGTCATGAAAAAACTCTTAACATTTATACTATTTATTTGTCCGTTTTTGGTTTGTGCACAAACTGAAATCGTAAAAAGCTTCAAGCTTAATAATGAATCTGAAGTTTCACTGAAGTTTGATTATCCTCATTTGGTTAAAATCAATACTTGGGATAAAAATGAAGTCGCCTTTAAGGCCACAGTGCTCATTGACGATGGCGAACAGGACGATAAGTTTTCAATTTCAACAGATTCGCAGAGGGGTACATTTTATTTGAAATCGAAACTTGAGCCAATTGAGCGAAACGGAAATTACCACATTGTAGGTTTTGGAGAAGACAAGGATGCTGATGAGGTAATTATGAGAAGAAACGGTAAGAAGATTGTTGTTAATGGAGATGAAAAGTCGATTAATAACGGGGTTGAGGTCTCAATAGTAGTTGAAATTACTGTTCCCGAGGATTTAGAGCTTACCGTTTATTCTAAATTTGGTATGGTCGAGGTTCATTCAATTCCTGAAGAATTAATGGTCGATGCAGAATTTGGAGGAGTAGACCTCACAGTAAATTCTAGCGACCTAAAAGAACTAAATGCATCTACAGCATGGGGTCAGATCTATACCAACCTTGACGATAAAATGGAGCTTAATGGAGGAGATGGCTTGGGAAAAGACATGATTGCCCGATTGACTGCAAGAGGCAAGAAAACGGTCTTTTTAGGAACCAATTTCGGGAATGTTTATATCCGCAAACAGTAAGTCAAAAGGTTAATTACTCTTAATTACTGTTAATTCTCGGACCCTATGCAACATTTTGTGCGTAGAAATCATCTATAGAATAACAGTAAGAAAGAATGTAACCATAATAGGTTTTGCGAGTCCTTTAAAAAGACTATAAAATGATGTTAACCCAACCAACCCTTTTTTTAGACACTATGAATCGCCAGCAAAAGATCACCATTAGCGGTGTGGTTTTTCATGTTGAAGAAAACTGCAAAAAGAAGCTACTGGACCATGTCAGTTTTATTAGGAGCCAGCACTATGCCATATCAGATGAACGTTTAGCAGAATTGCTATTGGAACAACTGAAAGTGGATGGGTCTGATGTAGTTTGTGCTAAAATTGTTGAGGAGGTCATTGCCAAAGCAAAGCATTTAAGGAAACCTGATTAGTTTATGATTTGAGGTGATTTAATTAACAGGTGTTTTCTATCCAAGCCCTGACCTGATTTCATAAGGTCAGGGTTTTTTATTGACAATGGCAGTTCCTAGCTGATAAACAGCCATGGCATACATTGGACTATGATTGTACCTTGTGATCACATAAAAGTTGTAAAAGCCAAACCATTGCTCGTCATCGAGTTTGATCAGTGTTGCTTTTGGGTCTCCTGATATTTCTTCTTCCGGCATGATCCCAATTTTGGTATAATCAGAAAGTTGGTTTTTTGGTCTGAGTACCTGCTTGTTTAGGTTGCTTACTTCTCGTGTAAAACGGGCTTTTGTTGTAACAGGTGCACCTTTTTGCCAGCGATGTACTTTAATGTAATTGGCCACGCTGGCAATAGCATCTTCGGCAGAATTCATGAGATCTGCGTTTCCTCCTTCATCAAAGCTTTTAGCATAGGCAATATAGGAGCTTGGCATAAATTGGGAATAACCCATGGCACCGGCATAAGAGCCTTCAATATTAAAAACATCAAGTCCCTCTGTTTCTGCAAGGACTAAGAATTTCTCAAGTTCAGATTTAAAGAATTTGCCTCTTCTTGAATACCCAAAACCAAGTGTGTATAGTGCATCAAGAACTTTATATGAGCCTTTAATTCTTCCGAAGTAGGTCTCTACTCCGATTATACCAAGAATTACTTCTGGTGGTACTCCGGTATCAGCTGATACTTTGGAAATAGCCTCTTCATGTTGTTCCCAGAACTCCAAACCAGCGTTGATACGTTCTTCTTTCATGAAAATATTGCGGTAGCGCTTCCAGGTCATCGTGCCCTCTGCAGGCTTGCTGATTTTGTCAATTATCTCTTGTTGAAATTGTGCCTGCCATAATATTTCCATGATTTCAGCAGCTGGTCTGTCATGTTTCTTTTCAAATTCCTCTGCAAACTTTTGTAATGCAGCGTCTTCGATTTGAGCATTTGCACAAAAGGCGAGCCCTAGAAGAATCAAAGTGAGGAGTTGTTTCATAGACAGATATTTGTTGTGAATATATAGGGCAATATGAAATGAAAAAACGCTTATTTGTTTTATGGCATTGAACAAAGCAAAAATCCAAGAGTTGAGAGAAGCGACCGAGGGTTTCAATCATGTAATCCACTTGAATAGTGCTGGCGCATCACTACCACCAAATATCGTGCGAGATACCGTGATAGATTATTTAAAAGAAGAAGCTTTATCAGGGGGCTACGAATTGCACAGGCAAAGGGCTAAGGAGCTAGAGGCTACATATGATAGCATAGCTAAACTGATCAATGCTTTTAGTTCTGAGATTGCGCTAGTTGAGAATGCCACTGCCGCTTGGAATGCCGCTTTTTATGCCATTGATTGGCAACCCGAAGATGAAGTGATCTGCAATCAAGGTGATTACGCAAGTAACTATTTGGCCTATTTGCACCATCCGGCAAAACCCATTATTAAAGTAATTCCAAATAAAGAAAACGGTGACCTCGATTTGGAAGCATTCGAAAGAATGGTAACAGCCAAGACCAAATTGGTCTCTATTACACACATGGCTACTAATTCTGGATATTTAGCGCCTGCAGAAGAGATCGGTCTTATATGTTATCAAAAAGGTGTTCTCTATTTATTAGATGCATGTCAGACCGTTGGGCAGTATCCTATAGATGTGGCAGAAATTCACTGCGATATGTTGTCAGCAACGGGGCGTAAATATTTAAGAGGCCCTAGAGGTACAGGTTTTCTTTATGTAAGAAGAAAGAACTTACCAATTCTCAGGCCTGCCATGATTGACTTGCATTCTGCAGAATGGACCGGTGAACACTCTTACGAAATACGCTCTGATGCCCGAATGTTTGAGAACTGGGAAGGCAATAGAGCGAACCAAGTAGGACTAAAAGTGGCTGCTGATTATGCCAACGAAATTGGCTTAGAGGCAATTTGGGAAAGAGTTCAAAAGCTTAGCCAGTACGCAAGAAAAAAGTTAGAAGACTTTGAAAAAGTCCATTGCCATGATGAAGGATCAGTTCTTGGCGGCATCATTTCTTTTACTGTAGAAGGGTATAGTGCTTTACAAGTGCAAGATTATTTACACTTGAATGGGGTTAACATTAGCTGGAACGGCAAACCAAATACCTATCTAGATATGAAGGCAAAGGGCTTAGATGAGATAGCTCGTTGTTCAGTGCATTATTATAATAATGAGGAAGAAATAGATCGCTTTATTGAACTATTGCAGCAGCTTAGCCAATAGTTCTTTAACAATTTTTGCGGCAACCATCCCAGTTACGCCATTAATGTCTCTGTCTGGGTTGTATTCAACTACATCGCACCCTACAATATCAAGCTCTAATTTTTGAAGCATGCTGATCACTTCTCTTGTGCTGAAACCGCCAGGTTCGTGATGAGAAACGCCTGGGGCAAAAGCAGGGTCGAGCACATCAATATCAAAAGAGAGATAGACGGGTCCATGCAAAGTCAAAACAATATCGGGGGTCCAATCTTTCATCTGAATGATACGTACATCAAATCGCTCAGCTTGCTCTTTTTGATGCTGATTAAGTGTTCGGATGCCTACTTGGGTCAGGTTTTGTCCAAGACCGTTTTCCATGATTCTTGCAAATGGGCAAGCATGCGAATATTTGTTGCCTCCTAATTCATCATATAAATCACCATGCGCATCGAAATGTAGTATGCTCATAGGCCCATGGTGTTTGGCGATAGATCTTAAGATGGGGTAGGTAATGGAATGATCACCCCCTAAGCTGAAAGGAATAGCCTTTTTTGAAAGAATCTTGTCAATGCCGTTTTCTATGTCCAAATAATTGGCAAAGGAGTAATTGCCGGTCCATTTGACTTTGGAATGTGCATTGAGGTCAACTAAGTCTTCGGTAAAGAAATTCGCAGAATCTGACTCAATAGACTCAATGATCAATGCAGGGGCTTTGGCAGGTCCTTGAAGAAAGGAGGAATGCTCATCAAACGGAAACCCTATCAAGGCGATGTCGCCAGCTTCGATTTCTTCTAATGATGAGCGCAGTAATCCCATTATTTCTTCCAGTTGTCTCTAAGTGTCACCGTTCTGTTGAATACTAGTTTATCAGCAGAGCTTTCTTTATCTACAATAAAATAGCCCTGACGTTCAAACTGAAATTGGTCTCCAGGTTGTGCGTCTTTTAAACTTGGCTCGAGCAGTGCATTTTCAATTACTTGTAATGAATCAGGATTCAAGTGATTCAAGAAATCATCATCAATGGTATTCAAATTTTCAGTTTTGAATAGTCTATCATAAAGCCTGATCTCAGCTTGAACAGCATGGTCTGCAGAAACCCAGCCTAAGGTTCCTTTGACTTTCTTTCCACTTGTATCTTGCCCGCTTTTTGTTTCAGGGTCATATTCAGCGTATAGCTCTTCGATTTCACCTGAGTCAGATTTCTTAAAGCCTGTACATTTAATGATGTATCCATATTTAAGCCTTACCTCACGGTCGGGGCCTAACCTGAACCATTTACGAGGAGAAGGCGGGTCTTCTTTAAAGTCGTCTCTCTCTATATAGAGCTCGCGTGTAAATGGCATTTCTCTTTTGCCGGCTGACTCATCCTCAGGATTGTTAACGGCCTGCATCATTTCGACCTTATCTTCTGGCCAATTGGTAATAACAACTTTTAATGGCTTTTGAATACCAAAAACACGATTAGCTTTTTTATTAAGATCTTCTCTAACGCTATGCTCTAATAAGGCTACATCAGTGATGCCATCTCTTCTTGCTACCCCAACTTTATGTGCAAAGTTTTTAATAGAATCTGGGGTGTAGCCTCTTCTTCTTAAAGCTGATATTGTTGGCATTCTAGGATCGTCCCAGCCAGTGACTTTACCCTCTTCAACCAACTGTAAGAGTTTTCTCTTACTGACGATTGTATAGCTCAGGTTAAGCCTCGCGAACTCAGTTTGTTCTGAAGGGAAGATCTCAAGGTTTTCAATAAACCAATCATATAGAGGTTTGTGATCCCTAAACTCAAGCGTACAGAGACTGTAAGTAACGTTTTCAATTGAATCTGATTGACCATGCGCAAAATCGTAGTTTGGATAAATGCACCATTTATCTCCAGTTCGGTGGTGGTCAACTTTCTTAATTCTGTAAATGATCGGGTCGCGCATGTGCATATTAGGGGAGTCCATATCAATCTTTGCTCTCAGCACACAAGCCCCTTCCTCATACTCCCCATTTTTCATCTTTTCGAAGTCAGCTAGGTTTTCTTCGATTGGTCTGTCTCTATAAGGACTCTTGATCCCAGGGGATGAAGGGTTTGTTTTCCCTGCGCTAATTTCTTCTGCGGATTGAAAATCAACATAAGCCACGCCTTTGTTGATCAACTTAATGGCATAATCATATATAGTGTCAAAATAGTCTGAAGTGAAAAGTGGCGAATCACCGAATTCGTAACCAAGCCACTCGATGTCACGAATGATTGCATCTACGTATTCTTGACTTTCTTTTTCAGGGTTAGTGTCATCAAACCTAAGGTTGCATTTTCCTTCATACTTCTCGGCCAAGCCAAAATTGAGTACGATTGACTTTGCGTGGCCAATGTGTAGGTATCCATTAGGTTCGGGAGGGAAACGCGTTTGGACAAAGGAATTCTTACCTGAGGCAAGGTCCTTTTCTATCATTTGCTCAATAAAATTCAATGAAGTTTTTTCCGCTTCGCTCATCACTTTCCTTTTATGCTGCAATTTTAATCAAAAGGATTCATTCAGTTGCCAAGAGCAAAAATTATCTTTTGTTAAGTTAAGAGCGATTGAGGGCTAGAATGGGTAGTAATGTGGACAAGTTTGTGGACAAGTCTGTGGAAAACACTGTGAATTAATAAGTGGGAAACTTGTTGAAAACTAGGCTGTTAGAATGTTTGCGTGTAAAGTTATTAAGTCTACCTTAGACATACCAAGTGAGGGATAAAGTATTTGAAACACAGTTTCAGTCTCTCTTCGGGGGAAGCCCGAAAAAATGTAGTGAAAGACCTGGACGCAAGAACAGGTTGAAACAGAAGACACAAAGATGTGTATGACAAAAGCTTAGTTTTTTGTCGCGCCAAGTGAGGGCATCAGGGACCTAGCTTGGATGATGATCACTCGTTGAAAGGGAGTAATCAAGAGACGTTTTAAAGATCTTTCTTATGAAAGTGATTCAAAACTGAAACGCATCGCTGGAAAGCTTAAGGTTCTCTAGTCAAACTAGTTTTGGTTTGTGTCGACTGCAATGCTTCGGCAAAAGATGATTCCTCGGAATCGTGGTATAAAGACTTAGCTCTCGGGCAGAGGTTTTATACTCAGTCATCTCGCAAGAGACACTGCAAAGCTGCATTCCTTGAATAAGTGCTGTGCACATTCAACGGGCGAAGCTGAATAAGAGATAGCGCGAACGGAGGTTAGCATCCGCTAAGTGAAGTGAGCAAAGATCTGAACAGTAACTTGGCATGCTGCTGTGATTACGATCATGGCAGGATGAGTGGGGGCGAGCGATCGTCCCCCGCTTTTGTTATTTGGGGGTATTTGAAAAAATACTGGAAGACCGCTGGGGAGCGGTCTTTTTTTTGCCTTTTTCTGAACCTTTTCTATTGCATGTCGTTGTATAGCTGAATTTGATGATAGTAATACTATTATTGCTAAGCTGAAAACTTTAATCAATGCTATTACAACTAAAGATTAACGAGAAGATTTTTCTTAGGGATCCTCAAGAAACCGAATTAGGAAGGAAGATCATTAGCAAGTCTATTGCTATGATCGATACCATGGGGCTTGAGGCTTTTACCTTTAAAAAGCTTTCTGCTGAGATCGACTCGACAGAGGCCTCGATCTATCGCTACTTCGAGAACAAACATAAACTGCTCGTTTATTTAATCGCTTGGTACTGGCACTGGCTAGAGTATCGTCTGGTGTTTTGTACCAATAATATTCCAGAAGCTGCAGATAGGTTGAAGAAGATTATCAATTTGATCACTGAGGAAAAGTCATATGACGACCAATTTGAAAATGTTGATGAGACTGCGCTTCAAAGAATCGTTATCAACGAATTTGATAAAACCTTCTTGAATAAGAATGTAGACGAGTACAACAAAAGCGGATCTTTTCGAGCATTTAAATCACTATGCGAAAAAGTGGCAGACGTGATTTTGGAAATCAATCCCGATTACCTCTACGCACACACTTTGGCTAGTACAGCTATTGAGGCAGCACATCATCAAATATTTTTTAATGATCACTTACCCCGACTTACGGACCATCATAAACTAGGGGACAATCCATACGAGCAGAACTACGAGTTCATATTACACATGATCACCAAGACCATAAGTAAGGATTAATGACCAGCAGACATTTAGGAAATACCATAAAAGAGATTACTCTCTTATTGGGGGAGGATCTTGAAGATGCCTTGTATCAAGAGCTCAGGTCCGACTTTAGGAACTACGCAATAGATGAGGTTTTCGACTTTAAACGAGATTTAGTCGAGGCAGCAAATAGTGTAAGAATTGTGCTTTTGGACCAGCCACTGAAACCAGAGTTGTTCTCGGAGTTCTTGGATCAGGTTGATATCCCTATGATTGGTTTCAGAATTGAAGCTGATCAATTCAAACCAGTGATTATTTCAAAAGGAAGGAAAGGAAAAGTCAAAGTTCTCAGTATCAATGAAGACGATTTTGAAGAGCTTTCATCTGATGGAATTGAAAACCAACTTCTCAAAAATAGTGATGGCGAAGTTGTTTTGATGGGGTCATTTAGCTACAGAAGCTTGGTTTCTGAGAATGATGAAGATGATGCTCCAAAACCTTTATCTCCTGTGCAAAGACTCTTCAGACTCTTTGGTAGTGAGAAAAAAGACATCTTCTACATTTTTGTTTATGCCGCATTTGTGGGTATTGTTTCTCTTACGCTTCCCTTGGGTATTCAGGCAACCGTAGAGTTGGTTTCAGGTGGAGTGGTTTTCAGTTCTATCTACCTATTGATCACTTTGGTGCTGCTTGGCATATTGGCATCTGGTGGTCTTCAGATCATGCAGATGACCATTGTGGAATATTTACAAAGAAGAATTTTCACAAAAGCTGCACTTGAGTTCACTTTTAGGATTCCAAGGATGAAGATCGAATCACTTCAGAATTATCATGCACCTGAATTGGTCAACAGGTTTTTCGATGTGCTGACGCTTCAAAAGGGGTTGCCTAAGGTGTTAGGAGATCTTATGTCAGGAGTAATTCAGATTCTTTTTGGACTGATCTTGCTCTCCTTCTACCACCCATTCTTCGTGTTCTTTGGGTTGGTATTGGTTCTCACATTGATCTTGATCTTTAGGCTTACGGGGCCGCAAGGTCTACAATCTTCCATCAATGAGTCCAAGTATAAATACAAGGTGGTCTATTGGTTGGAAGAGATCGCAAGAACACTGAAGTCCTTCAAGATCTCTGGAAATACCAATTTACCTCTCAAAAAGACCGAGTACAATGTGAATAATTACTTGAGGAACAGAAAGACGCACTTTCGTGTCCTTATTTCACAGTACTTCTACATTGTTCTATTCAAAGCAGCAATTACGGGTGGACTATTGATTATTGGAACCAATCTGGTGGTAGGTAGAGAGATCACCTTAGGCCAGTTTGTAGCTTCCGAGATCGTCATTATTCTAATCTTGAATTCAGTAGAGAAGATTATCACTTATATGGATGTGGTCTATGACATGCTGACCGCTGTAGATAAGATCAGTCAAGTCACTGACCTGCCTTTGGAGAAGTCCGGAGGACTTGATTTGGACAAAAGTCAACTTGAAAAAGGCTTTACTGTGGACATTAAAAACTTGTCTTATCAATACGAAGGTTCGAGTGACTATGCCTTGCAAGACATTAATCTCTCATTTTCATGCGGAACAAAGGTCTGTATTGTTGGTGGCAATGAATCAGGTAAAACTACACTCACCAATGTAATATCAGGAATCAACCAAAAGTACTCCGGTAGTGTGGTCATTAATGGTTACAGCCTGCGCGATTTAGAACTCACAAACCTTAGAGATAAGATTGCGAAGAGTGTTTCGCAGGAAGATATTTTTGAAGGTACTATCCTGGATAACATCATGGTAGGTAAACCGATGGTCACTACTAAAGATGCTGTAGAAGCCATAGAAAGAGTTGGTTTGCAAGATAAGGTGAATATGCTACCGAATGGCCTGCATACTGATATCATCAGCGGTGGTAAAGGGTTCTCAACCTCTTTTGTAAACAAATTGATTCTAGCCAGGTGCTTGGTGAAAAAGCCCATGCTTATGATTTTGAATGACTTCTTTGCCAATTTCCAACGTACTGAAAAAGAGAGGTTATTGAGACTTTTGATGGATGAAGAGATCTGTACACTGATAGCGGTATCTAATGATCCCTTAGTGATGGAGGCCTGTGACCACTTGGTGGTTTTAAAAGATGGAAAGATTGAGACAGAAGGAGATTATCCAACTCTACTCAAGTCTGGTGTGTTAAATGATTTGATCAAGGTTTAAAAGATTGCTTCATGCTTAATATTTCAAATAATTCAATTAGAGATAAGGTAAAGAAAGAGAGCGTTCTTTTTAAAACACTCAAGACACCTAAGTCTGGAAAAGGTGTGGCAAAAATCTTGTTGGCGGTCACTTTTCTATTTTTCATTTTATTATTTCTGCCATGGCAACAGAACATTCGAGGCAACGGAAACCTGACGGCTTTCTCTCCTCAAGAGAGGCCTCAATCAGTTGAAACTGCAATTGCAGGTAGAATAGCTGAGTGGCACGTGATAGAGGGAGATTATGTACAGAAAGGAGACACCATACTCACACTGTCAGAGGTCAAGGATAAATATTTTGATCCTGAACTTTTGCCAAGGACTCAAGAACAGATCGATGCTAAAGAAGGTGGGATCATTGAAAAAAGAAAGAAAATTGTAAACCTACAGAGTCAAATCAATGCACTGAATGATCTCTTGGAGGCTAAAGTTGAGCAAGCAGAGAATAAGCTTCAACAGGCTCATTACAAACTGACTTCTGATAGCATAGATTATGAAGCCGCCCAAATTCAGTTTGCTAACCAGGAGAATATTTTCGAAAGGAATAAGCAACGTTTTGAGGCAGGTATCATTGCACTGACCAAATACCAAGAGCTTGAATCTAAGTTTCAAGACAGCAAAATGAAACTAGTAAGTGCTGAGAATAAATACCTTGAAAGCAAAACAGAGGTAATCAATGTTGAGGTAGGAATTACGGCAGCTAGGTCAGAATATCTTGAAAAAATCAGTAAGGCACAGAGTGAATTGAATAGTACTGAATCTGAAATTTATGCTGCTCAAGCTGAAATCACCAAAATGCGAAATGAGTACACTAACCTGAGCATTCGAAATGAGCAGTATCAATTGATTGCTCCGCAAGCTGGGTATGTTGTACGTGCTATGAAAGCAGGTATTGGTGAGACAATCAAAGAAGGGGAGTCTGTAGCTCAGATCATGCCAGAGGGTGCTGAAATGGCTGTAGAAATGTATGTAAATGCCATGGATGTACCATTGCTCAAAGAGAATCGTAAGGTTCGAATAGAGTTTGATGGTTGGCCAGCATTACAATTCTCAGGTTGGCCTCAAGTATCCGTAGGTACATTCGGAGGCGTGGTAAGGGTAATCGATCGGGTGAGTAGCAAAGGAGGTAAGTTCAGAATTTTAGTTACTCCAGACCCTACAGAGGAAGATTGGCCTGAACAATTGAGAATGGGTTCAGGAACGAAAGGTTGGGTAATGCTCAATGATGTGCCAGTATGGTATGAGATCTGGCGACAGCTTAATGGATTCCCACCAAGTTTGTATGGAAGTCCTGAGGAGGCCAAAGCCGGAAGTATGGATGATATGGAAGCTAAAAAATGAAGAGACTAGTCATTTTTATTGGGCTCTTGTGTCTGGCTTTCAAGCCGTTTGCACAGAGTATAAAGCTTAAGAGCGTAGAGGAAATTCTAAGACCAGTTGATACGCTGCAGCACTTTACAATTGAAGAGTTTGCTTCTATGATCATAGCGAACCATCCAATTGTAAGACAAGCACAGTTGATGACTGATAATGCGTTGGAAGAGGTAAGGTTAGCTCGAGGTGCTTTTGATCCCAAGCTATCCGCAATATGGGATGTCAAACAGTTTGATGATAAGGACTACTGGAACAAGCTACAGAGTGAGTTGAAGATTCCAGTTTGGTTTCCAATTGATCCAAAGATCACATTTAATAGAAACGAAGGACAATTCATAAACCCTGAGAATAGTATTCCTGAATCTGATGACTTTATGCAGATCACTGCTGGAGTTAGTTTACCAATTGGCAAAGGCTTGTTTATTGATCAGAGAAGAGCAGATGTAAAACAGGCAGAATTATTTACTCAGCTAACAGATGCAGAGAGAATTAAAATGATCAACAAGGTGCTACTTGATGCCACTAAAGCCTACTGGAGTTGGTTCTATCACTATTGTGAGTTTAAGCTGGTTGAACAAAGTGTATCGATCAGTGAGAAGATCTACAATTTAGTAAAGGCCGATTTCGAGTTTGGAGAAGCTGCTGTAGTAGATACTGTCCAAGCCGCAATCACTTTTCAAAATCGCTCTACAGAGAGACAAGAAGCCTTGATCAATTATAAAAGATCAGCACTAATTCTTAGCAATTATTTATGGAGCCCTGAATTTATTCCCTTGGAGTTAGGAGATCAACTTATACCACATTTAGAGGTGAATTCACTTCGATTCAATGAAGTTTCGTTGGACTCACTCGCCACCCAAGCTTTAATTCAACACCCTGACTTAAGAAAACTTGGAGTAAAATTAGAGCAGTTGGATGTTAGCGAGCGATTGGCAAAAGAGAATTTAAAGCCTAGAATAGACTTAAACTATAACTTCATTAACGCCCCAATATCTCCAAATGGAAGTTCATCTGGGATCAATTTTACGGACAACTATAAATTTGGAGTAGCTTTTGAATTCCCAATTTTCTTAAGGAAAGAGCGAGCTAAACTTCGCCAAACTAGGATAAAAATAGATCAGACTACTTTTCAAAGGGATCTTATACAGCAAGAGATCATCAATGGTGTTGAGGCAGCTTATTTTGATTTAAGCAATTCTCAGGAGATGATCCGGATCTTACAAGAAGCGGTGAGGAATTATTATATCCTCTTAGATGCTGAAATTCTAAATTTAGACCTTGGAGAAAGTGATTTATTCAAGATCAATTTCCAGCAGGACAAGCTGCTTGAGGCTGAGTTGAAGTTATTCAAACTCATTTCAGAGGTTGAAAAAGCCAGAGCTGAACTCTATTGGGCTGCGGGCTTTCAGTACCTCAAGTTTGATATCACTGATAACAGTCTGGAATAAGTCTAAATATGTATTTTTAAGCTATGGAACATTTTTTCGAACCTACTGTTCCCTTCAAAACACATTTAGTAGGTTTGTTTCAACTGAAAAGTTTACAATAATGGAAAGACAACAAGTAACAGCTAAGCGTTCATTGACACAAGAAACTGAGGATATGTTAAATAAGCAGATTCAAATGGAAGGAACTTCTTCTGCGGCTTATTTATCAATGGCTTCTTGGTGTGAAATGACAGGCTATGAGAACTCAGCTGAGTTTCTATATATGCATTCTGAAGAGGAGAGAGGTCATATGCTCAAACTCTTCCACTACATCAACGAAGCAGGTGGTCATGCTATTCAACCTGAAATCACAGGTATCAAGCACCATTATACTTCATTGCGTGAGGTTTTTGAAGAAATTCTTCAACATGAGATTGCAGTGACCAATTCAATAAATGAAATCGTTAACCACTGCTACAATATCAAGGACTTTACAACGATGAATTTCTTGAACTGGTTTGTTGAGGAGCAACGTGAAGAGGAAACATTAGCAAGAAGAGCCGTTGAGCTTTTTGATCTAATTGGTGAAGACGGTGTAGGACTTTGGACAATTGACAAAGAGATTTTGAATTTAGGTCAAGAGGCTGCAAAAAATGATCAGGCCTAAATAATTGATTCTATATGGAATTTAAGGTCACTCGTTAGAGTGGCCTTTTTTTTGCAAAATCTGATTAAAGTTATTCCTCATTGTAACAATCGTTACAATCTGGGTTAGGCATAGTGACTAATTTTCAACTAGTTAAAATTAAAGCCATGTCAAATCATTATCAGATCGTTATAATAGGAGGAGGTACAGCAGGTATTATGGTAGCTGCTCAATTGAAGAAGGCTAATGCTGGGTTAAGTATTGGGTTAATAGAACCTGCCGAAACGCACTACTATCAGCCTGCATGGACGTTGGTAGGAGCAAACGCCTATCCTTATGAGAAAACTGCCAGGCCTATGGCTTCACTAATTCCGAAAGGTGTCGATTGGATCAAAGAATATGCTGAGCAGTTTGAGCCTGATAATAATGCGATAAAGACCAAAGAGGGGAATACCTACACATATGATTATTTGGTTGCTGCACTAGGAATTAAACTAGATCCTTCTCTTATTGAAGGATTGCCTCAAGCACTCGATAAAGGCGTGGTTTGTAGCAATTATACTGACCCGAAGCATACATGGCATGTGCTGCAGAATTTTAAAGGAGGGAATGCTGTTTTTACGCAGCCTACAACACCTATTAAATGTGGTGGCGCACCACAAAAGATCTGTTACCTGGCTTCTGACTATTTTCGGAAAGAAGGCATCCTAGATAAAACAAATGTTGTTTTTGCCACACCAGGGACTGTCATTTTCGGTGTACCCCAAGTAGCAAAAACATTGATGAAGGTTATACATCGATATGGAATTCACTTCAAGCCTTTCTATGCACCAGTGAAAATTGATGCGGAGAAAAGAGAGGTTACTTTCAAGAGCGTTAACCCTGAAGAAAACAATTGCCTAGTAAACTAAGGGAATGTACTTGAAGAAAGAACTCAGGGCGAATACTCTACTGTCATGCCGTTTGATATGCTTCATTTGGCTCCACCTCAAGGTCCTCCCGATTTTGTTAAAAATTCACCATTAGCAAATGAAGCTGGTTGGTTGGACGTGAATATAGAGACATTGCAACACGTCAGATATCCAAATGTATTTGGGCTAGGCGATGCTGCTGGTTTGCCAACAGCGAAAACAGGGGCAGCCATTAGAAAACAAGCACCTATTGTCGTTGCAAATATCCAAATGCTAATGGAGAGAGAGTCAATTACTGAAATGAAGTATAACGGCTATTCATCTTGTCCTTTAGTAACAGGTTATGGAAAAATGGTACTGGCCGAATTCGATTACAAAAACAATTTCTTGCCAGACCCCCAACTGAAAAAAATGCTTGTTTTTGATTCTTACAAAGAGCATTGGAGGCTTTGGGTACTGAAAAAGTATATGCTACCTTATCTTTATTGGAACAAAATGATGAAGGGAATACCTGTATAGGTATTAGGTAGATTCTATTACATGATAGAGCAAATAACACAAGTACTTCAGAACATAAATCTTGAAAATGACCTGATTGATGAAATCATACATTCTGGCAGGTCTATGAAGGTTCGAGAAGGTCAGCTACTGATAGCCCCAGGTGCTGAAGCAACACAGATGCCTCTAGTTATTTCCGGTGCCTTGCGGGTAATGCGAGAGGATAAAGACGGAAGTGAAATCTTTCTATACTATTTAGAAGGAGGTGATGCTTGCGCTATGAGTATTTCATGTTGCATGGGTACACAGATCAGTGAGTTTAAAGTAGTGGCAGAATCAGACGCAACCATTTGGATGGTACCGATGCAAAACATCGACACCTGGATGGTTAAATACAGAAGTTTTAGAAAATTCATCTTTGACTCTTATCAAGATAGGTTTGATGAAATGCTCAATACCATTGATAGCATTGCCTTCATGAACATGGACGAGCGATTGATGAAATACTTGTTAGACAAAAAACAGAGTTCAGGTTCTTTTGTAATCAATAAAACGCATGAGCAAATTGCTCAAGAATTTAATACCTCAAGAGTGGTTGTGTCGCGACTATTAAAGAAGCTTGAAAGAGAAGAAAGAATAGAGCTTCATAGAAATAGGATTGAAATTCTCTAGCCTCGGTCAGCCAAAAGTCTCTCAACCGCTACCCAGGCAGAGTTTGCTGCTCCATGAACAGTTGAAGTGTCATTAGGTGCCATCGTTTCTCCTGCAAAGAAGATCTTTTCATCTATTGGAGTCTTCAATTCATCTAGTACGTCAAAGTTCCCGTGAGTATAAGATCCTCTTATGAAGGGTTCTGCGGTCCAGTTTTGAGAGATGTGTTTTACGAAACTTCTACTTGCTTTCCCGTCAAAATATTCATCAAGCTCATTTAAGATATAATCAATGAGGGCCTGTTTATTTGGTTGGTTTACATAGACAGTAGCTTGTTCACCAACACAGAACAAGGCGAAAATGTGCTTATTGGTGTCTTTTCCGAAAGCAGCGTTGTAATAAACTTTGTCTCCATCAAATTCATTCATCTGAAAGAGGCCGCCTTCTAGTACTACATCAGGGTAAAAGTCTTCAGTGAATTCCATAAACACTTTTATGCCATCGGGCATATAAACATCATTTAGTGCATTGATCTTTGAAGTAGGCAATGACGGTGTAATGTTAATGTCTCCATCTTTGAGAACGCTTAAAGGTACCGTAATAATGACCCTATCTGCTGTGTAATTATTGCCACCAGTAGTTTCAACTGCAATGTTATCAGTTGAATAGTCGATACTACTTACAACTTCATTGTATATGATGTCGGCTTCAATATAAGGAACAATGAAGTCGTTCAAATAACTGTACCAAGTTGAATTTTTAAACTTATGTTCACCATAAAAATTGCTGAAGTAGTTTCTGTTCCTCAGCTTGTCATTCTTCCAAATTGAGATTTCTGGAGGGCTGTAGTTGATGATGTCTATGCTAGCGTTAATACTAGAGTCATCTAAAAGTCTTGCTAACACATCAGGATCTGTATGGATCCATTCTGCACCTAAATCAATAGGGAAAACGGTGAATGTAGAAGTTTCTTTTACTCTGCCACCATGCACTGAAGAGGCCTCCAAGATCTCGAAGTCAATATTGTACCTCTTGAGCACGTAGCCTGCCATAAGACCAGCAGTGCCTGCACCTATGATGAGCACACGACCATTGAAATTAACGTCAATATTAGGAACAGTCTCTTCTGAACAAGCTGTAAATAAATTTGGAAGAAGTAGCCCACCAAGGCCTGCTACACCCAATTTCCCTAAAAATTCATTTCTATTCATCCGATCTTTTTTTAAGGTCGATTTCTATTCCAAACTCGAGAAACATGGTTAATACGCTTGGGGCCTCGCTAAGCATTTTGTAGCCCAATGTGTATTTCAAGAATAAATCACTTTTACTACTGATGTTTGAATGCCATCCAAAATTGGCTGAGGGATGAAAAAAGTGAAAAGTATCTCGTTCTACATTCTCTCTATTTCCATTTCCTAGATTTTGACTAAATGATGTGATCTTAGATTCTAATATATATCCGAGGCCAAGGCCGTAGCTCCAATATGATTTCTTGTTCACGTTTTTAATCTGCTGACCCACATTGACATTAAAAAGAAAATCATGGTAGTTGTCAGGCTCCATAAACCAGCCAACTTCTGGTTGAAGTATTAATGGTTTTTTAGCCAATTCTAATGAACTGGGTGTTAGTTGATAACTGAGCTTTGCTCCGGGTAGTATAGCATAATGTCCGAAATAACTTATGCCAAGCTTTTGGGCTGAAGCATTAATAGATAAAGCGAGGAGAAAGAGGATGGCAATGTTTCGCATTGAAATTTAAAATACGAATTACCCTATTTCTGCATTGATTTTCCTGAAACTAATTGATGCCATCAGCCCTATAATTCCGAATAAGGCAAGTACACCAAACAGGTACTGGTGTCCTAATTCGCCAGGGTTATTGTCTAAAATTACCCCCATCAATGGCCCCATGAAAATGTCAGGGGTATAACCTACAACAGAAATGAAACCCACTGCACTGCCTGTAATTGTTAGTGGAATTTTAGCCTCTTGGAATAGCGCATAGTAAAGACCTCTTAAGCCATAGATCCCTAAGCTCATCACTGCAATATTCATCAAAATAAAGACGAGCATATTTGGTGCTAGTACTCCTGAACTGATCACAATACTTCCGGCTATCAATACTAGGAATGAAATAGCAGTGATCTTGGAATGGCCTAATTTATCGCCTAAGATACCCGCGAGGATCGTAGCGAAAGGTCTCATCCAAAAAGAAACTGTTCCGATATGGGCTGATTGAATATCATCAAATGCAAACGCATCTCGCGCATAAAGTGAAAAATCATCAGTGCATTTATAACCAACATAACCACACAAAAGGATGATTGCCTGGAGCCAAATGCTCTTTCTCTTGATTACATTTTCAATACCTCTTAAGCTTAGTTTGGTGCTCCCTATACCGGCAGTTTCATTTTTAGGGAAGAAGAAAAAGATCACAACCCCCGTGAGAATGATCACTAGACTATAAATTGTGATTAGCTGCGAGAGAATTACTTTTTTATCAGCAGTCGTGGCTATGGTAATGTCTACCTCTAAGAGGGAATCGAAAAGTAAAACCGATAGGGTGCCCAAAAGTGCAGCAAACAATCCTCTTCCGGCATCAACACTACCGTAAGACCTGCCCAAAGTGTTTGCACCACCATATAGCCTAACGGCCTTCATGCATGGTGCCCAAAAAAGAAGAATAGTACTTAAACCCCAAAAACCATAAAGAAGAGTCAATGTATAGAGATTTGGGATTCCAGCCATTACAAAGCCAGAGATTCCGGTGAGTACAAGAGAAACGCTCAGCAGCATTCGAGCTGAATACTTGTCTGCAATAGGTCCACCTAGGAAATAACAGAACATTGCGACAATGCCGTAAACTGAAAATGCGCTACCCAACTGCAGGTTGGTGAGGTCAAAAACCTCTAGAAATGTAGGTCTGAAAATCCTTGAAATGACGAAGGGCAAAATAAATACAGCTTCACCGGCAATCATTAAAATTAGCAGTAGTGCAGCCCTTTGAATACCTTTCATTTTGGAAGATGGTCATTTGGGGCTCGAAACACAATTTTTTAATCCGTTCATTTCAAGTGAGCTTTTGATGTATTTCCGGAGTGATATTCTGTAACAATCGTTACTTTCGAAATTACTTCTGATCGGTACTTTTGTTGCTGTTCAATAATTGAAACTATGAAGCGATATCTGCCCATCTTGGATTGGCTACCTAACTACAAAAGCGAATGGCTCAGCGGAGACCTCTTTGCTGGTCTTACTGTAGGGGTAATGCTCATTCCACAAGGTATGGCTTATGCATTGATTGCCGGATTACCTCCAGTTTATGGTTTATATGCTTCAGTAGTACCGCAGTTAATCTACGCAATATTCGGTACTTCTCGGCAGCTATCTGTGGCACCTGTAGCCATGGACTCATTATTAGTAGCAACAGGTGTTTCCGTAATGGCCATGGAGGGATCAGAGGCTTATGTTACCTATGCAATTATGTTGGCCTTCTTTATGGGTTTAGCACAATTCGTTCTTGGTGCAATACGAATGGGTTTCATTACTAACCTATTGGCTAAACCTGTCATTAGTGGCTTTACTTCGGCTGCAGCTTTGATCATTGGACTTAATCAGTTGAAATACCTGATTGGTGTGGATATTGAAAAGAGTAATCAGGTACTTGATATTCTAATCAATGCAATTAAATCTATCGATCAGACACATCTTGTGACATTGATGATTGGCATAATGGGTATTGTATTGATCAAATCGTTAAAGAGATTTTTGCCTAAGGTACCTGGTGCACTAATTGCAGTTGTTCTGGGAATTTTTGCGGTTTCAGGTCTTGGTCTAGCTGACCAAGGGGTAAGTATAGTACGTGAAGTGCCGAGCGGATTGCCTAGTTTCTTCATGCCTGATCTTTCGCTTCAAACGATTCAGAAATTACTTCCCCTTTCTTTGACCATTGCTGTTGTTGCCTTTATGGAAGCTTACTCTGTGGCAAAGGCAATTGAAGCGAAAAGAAGAGATTATAAGGTAGTTCCTAACCAAGAACTGATCGCTTTAGGGGCCTCAAATATTATTGGTGCTCTTTTTCAAAGTTATCCGGTAACTGGTGGCTTTTCTCGTTCTGCTGTAAACCATCAGGCTGGTGCACATACGCCTCTTTCCTCAATTATTAGCGCTCTTCTTGTTGCCTTGACCTTACTTTTTTTGACTCCTTTGTTCTATAACCTTCCACATGCAATACTTGCTTCGATCATTATGGTGGCTGTTTCAGGATTAATTGACATCTCTTATGCAAGAGAGCTTTGGAAAACCAATAAAGTAGAGTTTGGTCTGCTGTTAGCTACCTTTTTAATCACCTTACAATTCAGTATGGTGCCGGGTATTGTCAGTGGAATTGTCCTATCTATATTGATTTTACTATTCAAGGCAGCCAATCCACATGTTGCAATATTAGGCAGGGTTAAAGGCTTCAGTGAGTACAGAAATAAGAGGAGGTTCAAAGACTTAGAGCTTTGGAATAATGTCTTGATCATGCGTATTGATGCTCCTTTTGCCTTTGTAAATATTCAAACGATCAAAGACAGAATTAATCAAGAAATTGAAAAGAGCAATGGTCAGCTAAAGCATATTGTGATTGATGCTTCATCTGTTGCTTATATTGACGCTACTGCGGTGTTTGGCTTAAAAGATTTGTTTTTAAGCCTTAAAGAGAAAGAAATTGAAATTGTTTTTGCGGAGGTTAGAGGCCCTGTTCGCGATGCATTTTATAAGAATGACCTCATCGGTAACCAAGAGGAAATATTCTTTTTGACTACAGATGATGCAGTCAATCACTGTTTAATTGAAGACCACGTAATACAAGGCGCTGAAATTTCGAAACAGCACAATGATTAGTGTAACTTTGGTTACAGAATCAGAGCTCGTTCGGAACGAAATTCAAGAGTCTATTGTATTGCAGTTGATAGAGTAGAAAAAATACTAAAATGAAAATAGATCAGATTTATACAGGCTGTTTAGCGCAAGGTGCTTACTACATTGAAAGTAAGGGCGAAGTTGCCATAATTGACCCATTGCGAGAAACGCATCCTTATATAGCGATGGCTGAGAAAAATCATGCCACCATCAAATATATTTTCGAAACACATTTCCATGCAGATTTTGTGTCTGGTCATGTTGATTTAGCAAGAAAGACAGGAGCTACTATTGTGTATGGTCCTGGTGCTAAAACCGATTATGATATTCATGAAGCGACAGATGGTGAAGTATTTGAAGTTGGAGATGTAAAGATCAAAGTATTGCATACGCCAGGACATACGCCTGAGAGCTCCACTTATTTATTGATCGATGAAGAAGGTAAGGAGCATGCGATATTCAGTGGAGATACATTGTTTATTGGAGATGTGGGACGACCAGATTTGGCCGTTAAATCTGATCTTTCGCAAGAAGACTTGGCAGGTATGCTTTTCGATAGCCTGAGAAACAAGATCATGACTTTGCCCGATGATGTGGTTGTTTACCCAGCGCATGGTGCGGGCTCAGCTTGCGGAAAGAACATGAGTAAAGAAACCTCTGATCTTTTGGGTAATCAAAAGAAGGTTAACTATGCCCTGAGACCTGATATGTCCAAGGAAGAGTTCATTAAAGAAGTGACTACGGGTATTTTACCTCCACCACAATATTTCTCTAAAAATGCAATGATGAATAAGCAAGGTGTAGATAGCCTTGATAATATCATGGCTAAAGGTAATGTGCCATTAGACGTGGAGACTTTTGAAGCAATGGCTAACCATGAGGGAGCCCTTGTTTTGGACACTAGAAAGCCTCAGGTTTTCAATAAAGGGTTTATTCCGAATTCAATTTTTATCGGTATTGATGGTAGCTTTGCTCCTTGGGTGGGCGCATTGATCACCGATCTGCATCAGCCGATCATATTGGTAGCTGACGAAGATAGAGTAGAAGAGATCGTTACTCGACTTTCTAGAGTTGGATACGACAACACACTGGGTTATTTGGATGGCGGTATGGAAGCTTGGATCGCTTCTGGCAAAGAAGTAGATACGATAAAATCTATATCTGCTGAGGAGTTCAAACCCTTAGTAGAAGAGGGTTCGGTGAACATTCTTGATGTTAGAAAACCAGGAGAATATTTAGCCGAGCACATTGAAAAAGCGAAGAATACAGCATTGGATTTCATCAATGATGAAATGCATCGCATAGATAAGGACAAAGAGTACCACATCCATTGTGCGGGTGGTTATCGTTCGATGATTTTTGCATCGATATTGAAGTCGAGAGGCTTTGAAAAAGTTGTTGATATTAAAGGAGGCTTTAATGCCATCGTAGAAGCAGGAATTGAGGTGACGGACTTTGTTTGTCCCAGCACCCTAGACTAAATCATGAATAACATATTGGAATTTTTACAACAGCCCTGGCCGTGGTATGTCGCGGGGCCTGTCATCGCTTTGACCATGTTTTTGCTGCTTTACTTCGGCAATAACTTCGGTATCTCATCTAATTTGAGAACTGCCTGCTCAATTTTAGGAGCAGGAAAAAGGACCAAATTCTTCGATTTTGATTGGAAAAAGCAAATTTAGAATTTGATGTTCGTCCTAGGGACAATTATCGGTGGCTTCATTGCGCAACAGTTTCTTACACCTGACCAAGTGGAGGTTGCCATTTCGGAGAGCACAATTGCTAACCTTCAAAGTTTAGGTGCAGAGCACAATGGCCTAGCTCCTGAGTCAATATTCAGCTTTGAATCTTTATTGTCAGTCAAAGGATTGATCATTCTAGTAGTGGGAGGATTCTTCATTGGCTTTGGTACTCGCTATGCTGGTGGGTGTACGAGCGGCCACGCCATTAGCGGCCTGAGTGATTTGCAGCCTGCTTCATTAATCGCTGTAGTAGGTTTCTTTATCGGAGGCCTGATCATGATACATTTCTTATTACCAACCATTTTAACCCTATAATCATGAAGTACTTAAAGTATATTTTATTGGGGATCGTTTTCGGTATCACATTTACAAAAGCCGAGATCATTTCATGGTATAGAATTTATGAAATGTTCAGGTTCGAGTCTTTTCATATGTATGGCGTTATTGGTTCTGCTGTAGTACTAGGAATTATTGTCGTACAAGGGATCAAAAGGAGCAAAATGAAAGATGTTGCTGGCAATGAGATCGTGTTTACTGATAAGAAATTCTCCTATCCACGATACCTAATTGGTGGAACTATTTTTGGTCTAGGCTGGGCAATGACAGGGGCATGTCCAGGCCCGATGTTCATTCTGGTTGGTAACGGTATACTGGTATTTGTAGTGGTCATATTATTTGCCATCTTAGGTACTTATACCTACGGCATCCTGAAGGATCGCCTGCCGCATTAGTATGATAAGATGGTCGGTTTTTGTTGGGCTTATTCTTTTGCCCTTTTTATCCTTTGCTCAAGAGGATACAATTAAGAACCGCTTCGCGGTGACCGGCCAAATGGTTGTACGATCGATGCAGACCACCAATAAAGGTGATCTATCCAACTTCTATGGAACAGTAACGCATGGTCATCTAGGCGTATCATATCAACTAAACTCTTGGATCAAATTAAATGCTACTGGATACGGTCTTTTACACTTTGGTCTTGACGGGATAGCCAAAATAGACCCTAGTACCTTGAATGGGCCTATTTATGAGGGCAACCTATGGAATCCTATATGGATGGATGGTGATACACATTTTGCTATACCCGTTGCCAATGTTGAGTTTAATTATAAAGGGCATCAATTGACTCTTGGTCGTTTCCTGTTCAATAGTCCTCTGATCAATCCGGAGCCTTGGCCTTTTCCTAATGCAAGTGAAGGAATTCTTTATCAAATGAATAAATCGAGCACTAAGCTTCAAGTTGCCTTTATTGATCGATTTGCAAGTCGCTTTGATGCTAGGTTTCACGACATAGGAGGAAGCTTAGGAAGAGGAGCAAATGGGTTCAGGGTAGACGGTGGGCCAAGCCGATACTTAAATAATACCCAATCAGATTTCATTTTAGCTGCGGGTATTGATCATCAGTTCAGTGAAGGCTTTGGCTTGACCTTATGGAATTTCTACACTGACAATGTCAATAATACCTTCCTCATAGAGCCTAAATTTAGTTTTGACAATGATTGGTCGGCAAGTGCACTCTATTTACAACAGAACAAAGTCAATGACGGAGGAAATTCAGACCCTCAACTCACTTATTTTCCGGATGAGCGTGCTGCATACTTAGGGTTGAGGGTAGAAAAGAGGCTTTCTGGTCATCAGCTTCAGTTTAACTATTCGCGGATATTTGATCAAGGAAGGCTTCAGCTTACGAGAGATTGGGGGTTAGAGCCGATCTATACTTTCCAGCGAAGAACCAGGACAGAGGGACATGCCAACATGCAATCTATTATGATGAAATGGACCAATGTGTTCATGACAGAAAGTGGAGCATATAGAGTCTTTTCGAGCTTTTCAAGAACATGGCTACCATTTCCTGATGATTATGCTAGAAGTAAATACCGTCAGCCCTCGAACTATCATTTAGATACTTCCGTAAAATATAGCCCAACAGGCAAGTTGAAAGGGTTATCTGCTGAGCTCTATGTGGCTTATCGTTTTTTAGCAGAAGATTTAGCTGGTGATGATCGTTTCTTAATTAATCGAGCAGATATATTTCATTCAGACCTTATATTGAGTTACACATTCTGAAAATGAAAATTAGAGTAGAAATAGAACGAATAACCAAGCTCACAAGGCTGACCGTGCTATTGCTGTTGTTTACCATCGGTTTTGCGGTAATTGGGTTTATTGATCCCAGTCTTCTCTTTTCTGAGAAGGTTGACCTAGAAAATTGGAAACCAAAGAATGTAACAACAGACCTTACTGGTCATGAGAATGCATCGCTGATTAAAATGGGCTACGATATCATGACTCGTTCTCCAGAGCTCATCGGTCCTTTAGCGGAAAAGGAAGAAATGCGTTATGCGGGGAATATGCTCACCTGCCAAAGCTGTCATTTGGAGGCAGGTACCAAGCCGGGCTCAGGTTCATTTGTAGGCGTGGCGAATCGTTTTCCTCAGTTTAGAGGTAGAGAGAATAAGATTGGCACACTGGCAGAACGAATTGATGGCTGCATGGAGCGCAGCATGAACGGAAGAAAGATTCCGCATGAGAGCCTTGAGATCAAAGCCATGCTTGCTTATATGGAGTGGTTGAGTGAGGATGTGCCAGAAGAGAAAGAAGCTTACTACAAAGGCTATTCTAAAATTGAATTACCTGAAGTTGCAGCAAATCCTGAATTGGGTAAAGCGGTTTATGAGCAGCATTGCCAATCTTGCCATATGGCCGATGGACACGGACAAAAGGGAGGAGATGGCCTCTATGTTTATCCACCACTTTGGGGTGAGCACTCCTTTAACCATGGCGCTGGTATGCATCGTGTGATCACGGCTGCGGAATTTATAAAAAGCAATATGCCGTATCTGTTGGCAAGTAAAGAAAATCCAGTGCTAAGCGATGAGGAAGCCTACCATGTTGCGGCCTATATCAATTCGTTTGAGAGGCCTCAAAAATCAAACCCTGAAGCTGATTTTCCTGAAAAGAAGCTGAAGCCCGTGTCTACACCTTACGGCCCATGGGTAGATCAATTCTCGGCAGAGCAGCATAAGTATGGTCCTTTCCAACCCATTATGGCTTGGTACGAAAAAGAGTTAGGGATTAAGAAGAGTAAGTGATCTTAAAACCCCAATTCAGAAGGGCTACTTGTCAACCTTCAGCCGTTTTCACCTTAGATGAAGTGTTTCAACTTGAAAAGCACTGTTTCACTTGGGAACAGTCTGTTATTGTCATGAGTATTGTAAGGTGTTGATAATTAATGTTTTGTGTTTTTGGCATCGTATTAGACTATGAAATGGTCAAACAACAAAACTTATGAAAAAGATCATCATCACTATCATGCTAATCGCATTCGCGCCCAAAGGTCAAAATATCAATTCGGCACATTTAAAAGTCTATGAAGGGGAGTGGAATGGTACGCTCACTTACCTCAATTATGGAGATGACAAAACACTTGTCGACTTGCCAGTGCGTATGGTGGCTGCCTACAAAAATGGAAAACTCTCTTTCGACTATTACTACAATGAAGGAGATGGCAGAACAGAGAAGCGTACCGGTAGCTTTAGGGTTAAAGAAGATAAGATCTACTACAACGGTAAATGGGATCTAAAAGACTCAGAAATACAAGACCTTAACCATTGGTCATTAGAACTTACAAGTACAGGCAAAGACAATAACAGGCCTGCCAGCTTTAGAAAAACAGTGGAGGTTAGCCCTGAACATATTGAGGTTACTAAGTGGGTAAAGTACGATGGAGAGGAGAAGTACTTTATGAGAAACAAACACGTGTTCGATAAATAAAAAAAAGCCCTTTTAGAATTATCTAGAAGGGCTTTAAATCTTTTAATATCCTTTATTCTCCAGCTTTCATTTGTTCTAATTGCTGGATTTTAGCAGTCAGCCATTGGGCAGCTACACCCTCTTCAATAAGTCCATTACAAACGCCTAAAGCATCATCAATTCTGCCTTGGCCTTCTAACGAAACGATCTGGTAGTAGCTCAACATATTTCTATCGCCTTCCCAGTCAGCTTTCTCAAAGCTGCTGACAATGGCCTCAACAGATTCTAGTTGTCTAGCTTGAGTCAATTGACCAATGAAAGGCTCAACAAACTCTAAAGACATATGATAATTTTCAGTCTGGCCTGATTCATTCAAGCTTTCGAATACTTCAACCAATTGTGCGGCTCCACCTGCTTGAAATGCAGGACCCAAAGTATCCATAAGCATTTTCTTAGGTGCTGAGACACTTACCATTTCATACACATTGTAAACAATGGTCGCGTTTGGAGGGATTACATTTCCTGCTCCAGTAGAGCCGTATGCCAATGAGTCAGGAATCGAAACGTATACATCGTCACCCTCACGCATTAAAAGCGCCATTTCTTCAAAACCTTTGATTACGCTTGAATAGCCCACTACAAAAGAGAAGATCGAATCAGGTGAATTATAGGTGGTCCAAACTACGCTATCTTCAACCATAAGACTCAACTTTGCTTTTACAAGAGAGCCTTCTTCAACTTTTTGTCCATTGCCTTTCGCGTTGTATTTGTATTGCAAGCCTGATTCAGTTTGAATCATGCCATTGTTATCGCAAGCCGAAATGGCTAAAGCAAAAGCAGCAGCTAAGGCTAAGGAGAATATTTTTTTCATAGTCATAGTTTTAAGGTGGGCTAAGTTAGCCAAATGTTAGACAACTAGGTTCACGATCTTCTTAGGAACCACAATCACTTTCTTAGGGGCCTTGCCTTCAAGCCATTTTTGTACAGTTTCATTGGCCAATGCTGCTGTTTCAATATCCTCCTTGCTCATATCGGCAGAAAGCTGAAGCTTGGTTCTCATTTTACCATTGATCATTACCGGATACTCAATGTCATCTTCTTTGAGGTAGGCCTCATTGAAGGCTGGGTATGTGGCATCAATGATACTGGTTTCATGTCCGCAAAGCGCCCAAAGCTCTTCGCAAATGTGCGGTGCGTAAGGTGAGATCACTACCAAAAGCTCTTCAAGCACTGCTCTGTTATTGCTCTTCATAGCACTCAGCTCATTCACACAGATCATGAAAGTGGAAACAGATGTATTGAAAGCATAGCGCTCAATGTCTTCTTCAGTTTTCTTGATCACCTTATGTAGAGATTTCAATTCATCTTTGCTAGGTGCAGCATCTGAAAGCTCAAATTCGCCTTGGCCGTTATGGAAGAGTCTCCAAAGTTTGCCTAAGAATTTCTTCACGCCATCAATACCATTGGTATTCCATGGTTTGAACTGTTCTAAAGGACCCAAAAACATCTCATACAACCTGAGTGTGTCTGCACCATAGCGTTCAATGATGTCATCAGGATTTACAACGTTGTACTTCGATTTTGACATCTTCTCAACTTCCCAGCCACAAATGTATTTGCCGTCTTCAAGAATGAATTCAGCATCAGCTAAATCTGGTCTCCACTTTTTAAAGCCCTCCATGTCAAGCTCATCATTGTGACAGAGGCTGACGTCCACATGCATGGCAGCTGTGTCGTAGTCTTTTCTTAGGCCTTTAGAAACGAACTTGTTTTCACCTTTAACTCGGTAGACAAAGTTAGATCGACCTTGGATCATCCCTTGGTTGATCAGTTTCTTAAATGGCTCTTCTTGGTTAACTAGGCCAAGATCAAACATGATCTTGTTCCAGAAACGTGAGTAGAGGAGGTGACCAGTTGCATGCTCAGAGCCACCAATGTATAAGTCAACATTTTCCCAATAAGCCTGCACTTCAGGGTCAATGAAAGCTTTTTCATTATGGGCATCCATATAACGGTACCAATACCAGCTTGAGCCTGCCCAGCCTGGCATTGTGCTTAGCTCTAAAGGATATGTGTTATCGCTTCCTGCAGGGCTATAAGTAAAGTTTTCTGCTCTACCCAGTGGTGGGTCACCATCTTCTGTTGGTAGGTACTTGTCTACTTCTGGGAGAACTATTGGCAAGTCTTGCTCATCGACCAAGTAAGGAATGTCATCTTTAAAGTAAACAGGTACTGGTTCACCCCAATAACGCTGACGTGCAAAAATGGCATCTCTAATTCTGTAATTGATCTTTCCTTTACCAACACCTTTCTCTTCTGCGAATTCAATGGCTTTGGCAATGGCATCTTTGCAGCTCAGGCCGTCTAAAATGCCAGAGTTGATCATGATGCCCTCTTTGGTTGGATCTGCTTGTTCACTAATGTCAGCATCTTTGATCACCGGAATAATTGGTAAGTCAAAGTGCTTAGCAAAATCATAATCTCTTTGGTCGCCACAAGGTACCGCCATTACTGCGCCAGTTCCATAGCCTGCTAATACATAGTCTGCTACCCAAATTGGCACCTTTTCTCCATTGTAAGGATTGATGGCATAGCTACCGGTAAACACACCAGAAATGGTCTTTACATCGCTCATTCGATCCCTTTCTGAACGAGTAGCAGCTTGAGCAACATAGGCTTCTACTGCTTCTTTTTGATCAGCTGTTGTTAGCTGTGCAGTTAATTCGCTTTCTGGCGCAAGAGAGAGGAAAGTAACACCATAAATCGTATCGATTCGAGTAGTGAATACTTCTATTTCGATATCTGAATTTTCAGCCTTGAACCTTACTTCAGCACCAATGGATTTCCCAATCCAGTTACGCTGCATTTCCTTCAAAGGATCTGGCCAATCGATGGTATCCAAACCATCTAAAAGTCTTTGTGCATAAGCAGTGATGCGCATGCTCCACTGCTGCATGTTTTTTCTGATCACTGGGAAGCCACCACGTTCAGAGAAGCCGTCCTTTACTTCGTCATTCGAAAGGACTGTACCCAATTCAGGACACCAGTTTACTGCGGTTTCAGAAAGGTAAGTCAATCTGTATTTCAAAAGCATGCGCTGCTGCTCAGCTTCCGACCAGCTGTTCCATTCGTCTGCCGTAAAAGCAGGGGTATCATCGTCACATGTTGCTTGAACACTTGCATTCCCTTCATTGCCGAAGGTCTCAATCAGTGTATTGATGTGCTCTGCTTTTTCAGTGGCCTCATTGAACCAAGAGTTGAAGATCTGCATGAAGATCCACTGCGTCCATTTGTAGTATTTAGGGTCGCAGGTTTGCACTTCTTTATCCCAATCGAAAGCAAAACCTATATTCTCAAGCTGCTCTTTGTAGCGCTCAATATTTTGCTTGGTTGTAATGGCTGGGTGCTGACCAGTTTGAATAGCATATTGCTCCGCAGGTAAACCAAATGCATCGAATCCCATTGGGTGCAAAACATTGAATCCTTTGTTTCTTTTGTGACGCGTTACAATGTCTGTTGCAATGTAGCCAAGTGGGTGACCAACATGTAATCCAGCACCTGAAGGGTAGGGGAACATATCGAGTGTATAGAACTTCGGCCTCGACTTGTCTACACTCGCCTTAAATGTCTCGTTCTCTTTCCAATACCTCTGCCACTTAGGCTCAATTTCTCTGTGATTGTAATCCGCCATTGCCGTTTACCCGATTGTCGTTCAATAAGGCAGCAAAATTAGTGTTTTTCGGTGCATAGAAAATGGTTTTAATGAAATTCAATTTCGAAACACCTACTATATTAGCAGCTTAATTAATTTCTATGTTCGGCCTATTTAAAAAGAAACCTAAAGAGAAAACTCCTGCAAACATTCTAGACATGAATGGCAACCCTATTGTTGAGGGTTCAGTAGTGAGGTCATTGCGTTACGAATTGGGCGAATGCGTTGTGGAACTTGATGAATTAGAGTACTTCTATGTCTCGCGTAAAACCGGTCAGCGTATAAGCTACACCAAAATGGTTGACGCCATCACTGAGAACCAAAAAGTCTTGTTGCTCGACTCGAACGAATTATCGAAATAGATTGATAAAGCCTAAAGTTAGCTTTCTGAGGTAATGAAAGCAGAGAAGTAAATAGTTCATTAGTCTTTTTCTCAGTAAACCAACTATCGCGGCAGTAGAGACACTCGCTACCTTTTGCCACTCTTCTCCAAATACATTAAAGTCATGGGTTGAGACTAGCTCGACTATTTCATTGGGTATTGCACTATTGAAATAATAGATAACACCGCCAGCGATTAGTAGCGCAAATAGGCCGGGTAAATAGGTGATAGCCTGTAGGTAACTTGCAATTTTGGCTGACAATAGTTTGGCTTCATCAATGAGTTCTTCTTCTGATGCTAATAGTTCATTCAAGTCATTGATGTCCAAAGACTCATCTCCTTTGTAATAGATGAAGTTTTGCCAATCACCTGTAAAAGTTAAAGTCGTTCTTAGGTTGAATTGCTCTCCTTGCACTTCTTCATACAAGTGACCATAGAGCAAGAGTTTTCCAAATGCCTTTATGCTTAAGACTGCTAGTTTGAGCTTACTTAAAAGTCTTGATAATGGTTTGTCCAAACTCTTTGATTGCATTGATCAACGTTTTCCAAAATCCAACAGAAATTCTTATTCCGTCTTGATGTAATTCATTTACCAAGACATTTGGGTTGTCTGCGAAAGACTTTGCTATTCTAGTAGTGATATCACCATCAAGACCAATTATGGTCTGCATTACCACTTTTGATGTTCCGATGTCAAAAGCCTTTTTTAGAACACTTAGCTGCCGAAGGTCGAGGTCGAGATCCCCACGGTCTGTCGTGTTCCTTCCTTTATTCTGTGTTCTTGATTCTTTGATTGCAAATGGAAGATCTCCTTTGGTTACAAGTGTTTTTTCATCTTCTGGTAACGACTTATTTGCAAGTAAGATAGGGGTAAGGCTATCCGTAGCCTGCCATTCGGGCCTTTCATGCGCCACAGTACTTTTGTCCTTAAACCGTTCCTTTACGAAGCCTTTGATGTCAGCCTTTTTTCTTTCGATGATATTTCCATTGTCAGCAATTGCGATGGCTGCATCTGTTTCATTCAAAATGTCCTTAATTTCTTGGGCATTTCTTCTTATTCGATGCAGAATTGAAAGATCGCTATCTATATCATCTTCAGGTTTGTCAACGAATTTGCTTTTCCTACGAATGCCATCTTCGACTGCATTAGCCCTTCTTTGAAGCTCCTCATAAGAATAGAATCCCGATTGCTTTACTAAGCCATAAACTGCAGCTTTCTCTTCATCGGATGAATCAGCTTTGATTAGGTTATATTCCTCAACAAGCTCGATTAGTCGTTGATCATATTTAGAGGCAATTTTATGTAGCATTTCCCTCGGTCTCGAAGGAGTTTTGGCAGCTGTCATCTCTGACGCAATGATGGTGTTGATCTCCATGTGCGTCAGGTCATATGCTGCTGACTCAATCTGCTTTTGCCACTTTCTTAAGACCATGCTAATTATTATTGATTAGACTTCTTTAGGCTTTAGGCTTAAACTCTTCGATTAGGCCACCAATTGACTTCAACACCTTGATGTTGCGCTCGACAATTTCATGTGCTTGCTGTTCGCGCATGGTATGATACTCACGAAGTGTATTATTGCTCTCAAAATTTGGAGTCATGGCCGTAGTAATGTCGCCTTGTAATAGGTCGATCTTGCTTACCATGGTGTCGGTTATTTCAATACTTGAAATGACTTTATCCTGACCTTGTCCAACTTTCATGTCGTTGGCCGAGATTGTTGTGCCAGATTTAACTCCACCGATGTAGGTACTTACTCTTAGTGTTTTGAGCTCATTCAGTGTTTCAACTACGTTTTGGAAGAAAGATTTTGCCATAATATCGTTTTTATGTGGTTGCTATTTGTTTATATGAATTTTCAATTTGTTTGAAAGCCTTTACCAATTTAAGAATAAACAGAGGCCACGCTACTAGCCCACCTAGTAGAATTGACTTGATGGTTTTGAACAGAAATGCAATAAGACTTAAGCTGAATTTAAGTTCTGAAACCTTGGTGTTAACCTTTTTCTTGTGTTTACCCAAGAGCTCTTCTTTGAGGCTACTCCCGAGATTTAGTACATCTTTATCTAAGTCGAAATGAGTAATGATACTTTCGGATGCAGAAGTAGAAGCGATCGTTGTCTTACCAAATAAGAACTTTACTCCTTCAATGAAATGGTGGGCTGCTTCTTTTAAGAAGCTAGCTAGTTTCTTAACAAAGCTAGTGATGAATGATGCTGCTGCGGATATTTTATCTACGATCCATTTAAAGATCTTACGGCCAAATTTGAAAGCCTTTTTAAAGAAGCTGCGGATACCACCAAAGATCTTATGAAGAAAGCTCTTCTTGTTATTTGAAGTAGCTTGCGTTACGCTGAAATTTTGATTGAGGTGCTGCTCGAATAGTTTTTGATCTTCTGGAGAGGCTTGAAGGTATGAGTCATTAACTTTTTCAATTGTGTCAATCGTCTTATCGCTAGATTGATATTCAAGTTTATATCTATTCAAGAAAAAGATAGCGTTAAAAGCCAATAGCCCTTCTTTTTCCGAAAGGATTACGAGCAGTTTTTTGTCCGCAGTCGATTCGCCTGATGACTCATATGATGAGATCACATTGAGTAGGCTATTCACAGAAACGGTTCCAATTTCACCATCGATCTTTCCCGTATAAAAGCCTAACATCCATTGATGAATTTGTATAAGTCTAATGATAAAAGCGTTCTGCTCATTCTCTAATATTGAGAGCGCATCTTCAACATCGACTTTATCATCATTTCTTTTGAAAATGCCTTTTTTAAGTTCTTGGAAGACTTCGTCATTGCTACCGAGTTCTCTTTTGACTGATCTTTTGAAAGCGCCATTGTATTGAGCAATATCCTTTCCATTTAAATCTTGAGATTGCATTATGACTACGGGGTGCTTGTAACCGTTTTGCTTAAGGTAATAGGTCGTGTACTGTTGTATATCAGCCAACATATTGATTGTTGCTAACAGCCCCTTATTTATGAATGATGCAGCTTTAGTCAATCCATTATGGGAACTAGCGCTGTAATACGCTTTGATAGGTTGGTGATATTGCCCTAGTAAATTGAGTCTAAAATGTATGATCCTTGTCTTTAGGTTTCGATCTCCAAACTCGGGAAGCTTTTTGAAAATGATGCCTTCATCAATATCGGTGCACCTTTCTAAAAGTTTGACCTCATAGGCAAGTGGGTACAGCTCTTTGAGTTGGTTGATTGTGTACTTCGAAACAAGAGAAGACTGATTCAATTCATTATTGAAATCCTCAAAAGCTTGCGAAACAAGACTTTGAAAAGCTTGTTCGGGCAATGTTGGCGATAGCGAAAGATAACCTAGGTCTTCCAACAGCTGGGCTTTCTTTCCCAGATCATCTTCTGCATCATTTATGAATTGACTATCAAGCTTATCGACTATATCGTCAAGAGCGGTCATTATTAAAGGTCAAGACCGACCATATTAGTAATCATCTCAAAAGTCGCTTTTCTGGCTTCCATGGCAGATTGTACCATGGCTTTGTGAGCATCGACTAAAGCTTGCTCTTGTGTAGTTAAGTTTGATTTTACAATGTTCGAGGCATCTGAATCAAGGTCGAATCGCGAATAAGCGATCAAAGTCAGATCCGCCTTTATATCACCTGAATTGTCCTCGATGAGGTTATCAATTTTAAAGGCATTTTTGCCTTGGGCTTTTAATGTATCATATGAAAGTGTGAAGCTTCCAGAGTAGGTGGTTACTTCTAATGAAGTAAGGTCTTGGACTGCGTCACCAACTTTGTCAGCTAAGTTTTTAAGCCCATCAGATAATTTTGACATAGTGTGTTAGGGTTTTGGTTGAATTGATAAGTTAATGAATCTAAATGAATTGGTATTGACACGAAGCGAAAATACCTATTAGCGGGTAGGGCTTCAGTGTTTGGATCAATTCTGTTAGATTTGCGTCATTCAATTCCTTCAATGACAAGTTCTTTAAATAATTCTAACCCAAAGGCATTCCACATTTTTGCTGCCTTGTGGGTAATCATACACCTTTTTGCCAACTACGTTATTGAGGTAAACGGAGAAGAAGCCTACTATTGGCTTTTTTCACAAAACCTTGCTTGGGGTTATTTGGACCACCCACCTATGATCGGAGTTGTTACCGCTCTTGGCTATGAGTTCATTCCTAATCCACTAGGCATGAGGCTAGGTATGCTTTTACTGAGCGTTTTGGTGATGTACTTGTTAAGAGCAACTTCCGACACAAAAAATGATAAACTACTCATTTGGTTGTTTTTAGGGTTTTTGCCTGTACACATGGCCAGCTACATGGTAAAACCGATGTGCCCATGATCGCATTTTTGTGCTTATTCTATTATGGGTATAAACAATATTTAAAGGAAGATAATTCGAAGAATGTCTTACTGATTGCAGTGTCTATTGCTGGAGTAATGATGAGTAAGTATCACGGTTTTTTGATGGTGCTTTTCACCGTTTTGAGCAATCTGAGTTTACTCAAGAAGAAGTCTTTTTGGGCCATAGTTGTGATTACAACCTTGCTCATGATTCCTCATTTGTTATGGCAGATCGATAATTACTTTGCCACCTTCAAATTCCATCTATATAATAGAATAGACATGGACTTTAGTTGGGATGATATTGCTTATTACATTTTCGTACAACCAATTGTGTTTGGTCCATTAATAGGGGTTATTCTCTTGTATGCTTTGGTGAAATCGAAGCCTACTGACCTTTTTAAAAAAGCATTAATCTTCAGTGTTTGGGGTATTTTCTTATTCTTCTTATACACAACATTTAAAGTTGAATTTCATAAACATTGGACTAGCGTAGTTGCCATTCCACTGATCTTACTTGGGTTTGAGTTCATTAATGATAGACCGAAGCTGGCCAAAACGACCATAAGACTTTCTCAAGTGACACTGGTACTGCTTGTTTTGGCTAAAGCTTACTTGATGTATGATTACTTGCCTAAAAGTTTAACAAAAGATTGGGATGTACTGCATGGATGGGATGTGTGGAAAGATGAGGTGAAAGAACTTAGTGGAGGACTTCCTGTAGTGTTCAATAATCACTACGAGAGAGCTTCGCGCCATCAATACTTGTCAAAAGATCAGACCCACTGTTATAATACTTTTGACTATCGCGAAACTCAGCATGATATGCTACCCTTTGAAGAAGAACTTCAGGGCAAGACTGTTTTCATGATCAATAGAAGGAGGGATACCCTGCATTTTGAGACTTTTAGAACGAGTGTTAGAAAGGATCTGCACCATATGGTAGTTGAAAATTTCAGGAGCTATCGGAATGTTTGGATCGAAACTGTCGATGAAATTGAAGCGGAAGATGGTGGCATTGAGACTAATATTACTTTAGAAAACAGGTACAGCAGAAGTGTGAATTTTGATAATGCCGGAAGACGAGATGTGTGGCTAAATGCGCACGTCCTTAAAGGATTGAAAGAGGTAAAAAGAATTCGCATCAGAAAGATGGAAGGAGGGATGACTGAAGGATAAATTTTACAGCAAAATGTAAAACTAAACCTGGCTGATATAGAAGAAGGAGATTATGATCTCCGGTTTTCAATTCAGGTGAGGAAGATAGAACCTCCAATTAATGGTCCTAAATATGCTATTGAATTGGATTAAAACCGATCTGCGTCTAGCCTTGGGTCACCGTCTTTATCGAAATTCTTTCTAAGTCCTTTTTCTGTAATGATCATTACCGCTGCTAGCCCTAAAATGAGAGCACCTGCTGCTATCATAATACTTGTCAAAGGGTCCAATAGAAAAAAAGTAGCAATTTGAATGGTAATCGTTACTAAAGCCATCCAAAGAATGTATTCAGCACTTTTAGAATTTGCATAGCGCCAAGTATGTTTTGACTTCATAGACCAAGGGGTTCTGTAACCCATCAGTTTATTTGGGCTATCAAGGTCAATGCTTTTCATAATGATGCCTGGCATTAATGTAGAGACAGCCATCATGATATGTGCAAATATAAGTGCGCCTTGTTCGTCCATTTTACGTTGTAAAGAAATCTAATATTTGAGTGATCGTTCGTGATCTTCCGCCTTTATACATTTCTGAATTGCCACAGTTTCCACAGGAGATCACATGAAATTTCCTGTTCTGTAGATCAAAAATCTTTGACCAGCCTCCGCCAGTCGTGGCAATTGTATCTGTTTCAAAAGATCGGTTGCCACATTTAGGGCATTTGTAATTTTGATGTTGCATTAGTTTTTCTTTTTGGGTAATCGCTTGGCCTCTTTGAGGGCTTTGTTGATCATCCACTCCATTTGGCCATTAGTACTCCTGAATTCGTCAGCAGCCCATTTTTCAACGGCTGCCAACAGTTCAGGATCAATTCTAAGGACGAACGGTTTTTTATTTGGCATGACTAGTGTTTTTGCTTGCCCATAATAATGGAAAGGTCACCGTGTGTTGTGATTACTCGCCAGCCAGACATTGCCATTTCGTTCAATCTCATTTGAAACTTTTCTACCTTTTCAAAAGGTCCTCGACTCACAATTTTATATTCCATAATTAATGATTTAAGGTTCCAGTATTTACGACAGGGGAGGCAGACTTATCGGAGCAGAGCACAACCATTAAGTTACTGACCATAGCTGCCTTTTTCTCTTCGTCTAAATCAACGATCTCCTTCTTATTGAGTTCTTCTAATGCTGATTCAACCATTCCAACGGCTCCTTCAACAATTTTGTATCTAGCAGCTACTATGGCAGTTGCTTGCTGTCTTTGAAGCATGGCACTAGCAATCTCCTCAGCATATGCCAAGTATCCTATTCTTGCTTCAATCACTTTGATTCCTGCTATTGCAAGTCTTTCAGCCAGCTCTTCCTCTAAATCATGGTTAACTTCTTCCATACCTGAACGGAGGGTGATCTCTTTTTCATCTTCAAAATTATCATAGGCAAAGGAGCCAGCTAATTTTCTCACCGCAGCGTCACTTTGTACTCTAACGAAGTGGCTATAATCATTTACCTCGAATGCGGCCTTATAAGTGTCTTCCACTTGCCATACAAGAATTACGCTAATCAGAATTGGGTTACCCAGCTTGTCATTCACTTTTACACGCTCACTATCGAAGTTGTGTGCTCTAAGTGAAACTTTCTTTTTGGAATAAAAAGGGTTCACCCAATAAAAGCCGTTTGATTTTACAGTACCGCGATAGTCTCCGAAAAACACCATCACTCTTGAATTATTAGGCTGAATGATGAAGAAACCCGGAAGCATAAAAAAGAACAGCAGAAAAAGTAGCCCTGCCAATGGTGTTCTAAATAAAATGATCCCGACTAGTGCTGCTGCAAATATTAGTAACACTACAACAAGCATCCCGAAGCCGGATAAAGGTTTAAATGGTTTTTCGTTTGTCATATCTTTTAATTTAATATGATATCAAATTAATATCATAATATTATCAAATACGGCCGAGAATAAAAAAGGTTGTCTCTTGATTTTTCCTTTTCAGGATTTAAAGCTTGCTTATATTCGAAGCATGAACATCACCCGTCCTACATTATTACTTGATACAGCTAAAATGGAAGCAAATCTTGATGCAATGATCAAGAAGGCTGAAAGAACAAATACGGAGCTGATTCCTCACTTCAAAACTCATCAGTCAAGAGAAGTGGCAGAGGCATATCGCGCCAGAGGAATAGAAAAAATCACAGTCTCCTCAGTTAAAATGGCTGAATACTTTGCTGCGCATGGCTGGGATGATATCACGATTGCTTTTCCTATCAATATGCTAGAATATCGAATAATCAATAAACTTCTCTCAATGGGATGTCAATTGACAATTCTTGTTACCTCAATTGAATCATTGACGTTTCTTGAGGAAAAGCTCGAGGGTAAGGTAAATGCTATGATCGAAGTAGATGCTGGATATGGCAGGAGTGGTGTACCGGTCAAAGATCATGAGACTGTTCAAGAGCTGGTTAACTTTATGGATACCTCGAATAAGATTGGATTTTATGGTCTCTATTGTCACCCGGGTAATACCTATCAAGCAAACAGCATAGAAGATATAAGGCAGATCTGGGCGGTAGTCATCAAAAAGTTGAATTTCTTATCGAACAAGCTTAAAACAGACGTCTCATTTAAAATTAGAATTGGAGATACTCCAGGTTGCTCTGTAGTTGAGGAGATGGAAGGAGTTGATGAAATAGGACCCGGTAATTTTATATTCTACGATTTGGTGATGAACTATCTCAATGTATGTTCTGAAGATCAGATAGCGGTAGCGGTAGCCTGTCCTGTTGTAGCTAAAAATGCCAATAATCGTGTGGTGATTCATGGAGGCGCAGTTCATTTTTCAAAAGATCATTTGTTCGATGCCGAAGAGCAGAAGTTCTTTGGTGAAATGGTCATCTTAGAAGAACAGGGTTGGTCTCAAATTATTCCTGGGGCGAAATTAATTTCTTTAAGTCAAGAGCACGGGATACTTGAACTAGATGAAGTCACTTATGAAACGATTCGAGTTGGAGATGTTGTTGGTATTCTTCCAATTCACTCTTGTCTTACTGCCAATTTGATGAAATCTTATCAGACTCTTGATGGTCAAAAGTTTGAGCATTTAGAAAAAACTTATTAGGCTGCTGCAACTAAAGGTGGACATAGGGCGTCTATCGGCTGAAGAGTAGAAATACCCTTCATGGTCGAAAACTTAACAACAATACTATGTTCAAAAATTACCTCAGAATTGCTGTCCGCAGTTTATTCAAAGACAAATTTTTTTCTTTTCTGAATATCTCTGGCCTCGCTATAGGTATTTCATGCTGCTTGCTCATTATGACTTATGTTGATTATGAGCTAAGCTATGACCAGCATTTTTCTAATCACGAAAACATATACAGAATAGTCATTGAGGGACGATTTAATGGTCGTGATTTTACAGGAGTAAATACACCAGGTCCTTCTGGGCCTACATTTAGAGACGAGATTCCTCAAATAGAACAGCACTTGAGGTTTAGAAGGGTTGGTTCATGGATTGTCAAGTATGAAGACAAGGTCTTTAATGAGGATCGTGTGACTTATGCTGATGAAACCTTTTTCGATGTTTTCAAACTCAAAATGCTTTCAGGAAACCCTGAAGAAGCATTGCTTCGCAAGAACCAAGTAGTAATAAGTGAGTCAATGGCCAAGAAATACTTTGGTTCGGAAGATCCAATGGGCAAAACTTTGAGGTTCGATAATGATCAGGATTTTATGGTGACAGGAGTGTATGAAGACATTCCTGATAATAGCCATATGAAGTTCGATATGTTTCTGTCATTCATTACCAGAGAAGACGAGTATAACAGTCAGTTTTGGTTGAATCAGAATGAGTTCACCTACCTAGTGCTCAATAAGAATGCTAATGTAGCCGATGTGGAAGGTTTAATGAATGAGATTGCTGTCGATAAAATGGCTGTAGAGCTCAAACAATATTTAGACATGACTTTTGATGAGTTTGAAGCAGGGGGTAATACCTTCAGGTATTTTTTACAGCCCTTAGATGAAATTCATTTATACTCCGACAACTATGGGGGTTTTGAACCAGGTAGTGACATTACATACGTCTACATCTTCTCTGCTATTGCGGCATTTATAATGATCATTGCTTGTATCAATTTTATGAACTTATCAACTGCGCGCTCTGCAAATAGAGCAAAAGAGGTAGGGATAAGAAAAGTACTTGGTTCAGTTAAAAGACAATTAATCGGTCAATTCATCGCTGAATCTATTGTCATTACGCTTATAGGAGGCTTCATTGGTTTGGGCCTGTCTATGGTTTTATTGCCGTTCTTTAACGAGCTGGCTGATAGGCAAATGGTCATGAACGTAGTGGATTTACTACCTATAGTAGTTAGCGGATCTGTTTTCGTTGGTTTTTTGGCAGGTATTTATCCGGCTTTCTTTTTATCCGCTTTTTCTCCAGTAAAAGTTTTGAAAGGGAATTTAAGCATGGGTATGAAAAGTGGAGGCCTCAGAAAGGTTTTAGTGACCTTTCAATTCTTTGTTTCCATTCTATTGATCATCGGTACATTCAGTATCATCAATCAGATGCAGTACATCCAAAATAAGAAGCTTGGCTTTGAAAAGGATAGAGTTTTATTGGTACACAATACTTATATGTTGGGAGACAATACAGAAGCCTTCAAAAACAGAATGGCTGCGGTACCTCAGGTAGAAGAAACTTCCTCTACTTGGTATTTGCCTACTTCGAGTAGTAGGTCTTCAACTGTATTTTTTCCAGGAGCCATTGTAGATCAGGAAAAAGGGATTGTTAGTCAGAATTGGAGAGTAGATGAGAACTACATGGAGGTTTTTGGTCTTGAGATGGCCGAGGGTAGATTCTTCTCTGAAGATTTTCCAACAGACTCATCTGCTATTATTATAAATGAAACAGCAGCACGCATGTTTGAAATCAGTGAGCTTGAAGGTGCACAAATTGGAACCTTTGGTGATGAAAACGGTGCTTTAGACGCTTACCGAGTAATTGGGATAGTCAAAGACTTTCATTTCTCCTCATTGAGAGAAGAAATAGAGCCAATGGTAATGCGACTGGGTAATGATAGAGGTTTCCTAGGGCTCAAGCTCAACGATAATAATTATCAAGCAATCATTGCCGCTGCTGAAGATGCTTGGGATGAATTAGCTCCAGGTCAGCCTTTTGAGTATACATTTTTAGATGATCGCTTTACTAATATGTACACTTCAGAATCAAGGTTAGGCGATATCTTTAGCATATTTGCTGTTTTAGCCATCATTATAGCCTGTTTAGGGTTGTTTGGTCTAGCCGCTTTTACAGCACAGCAGAAGACCAAAGAAGTCGGTATTAGGAAAGTACTCGGAGCTTCACTTGGTCAGCTCATTGTTATAATGAGTAAGGAGGTTTCCATCTTGGTGATGATCTCATTTGTTATAGCGTCAGCAGCAGGGTGGTATGGGGTTAATCTATACTTCCAAGGTTTTGCTTATAGACCAGAGATCAGCTGGACTGTCTTCTTATTGGCTGGTGCTAGTGCATTTTTAATTGCATTATTCACTATGAGTTATCAGTCAATAAAGGTAGCGGTGGCAAACCCAGTCAAAGCATTGAGAAATGAATAATTCTAAAGGCAGCTCAGGCTGCCTTTTTTAATGAGTTAATTTTTTTTTCGCTCATTCACCGATGCTCAATGTCGGTTTACCTAGTTGTTCTCTTAAAAACAGTCCATGCTTTAGACTTTTGTAATAAGGATAAAAAACTCAACAACCATGTACAAGAATTATTTTAAAGTTGCCATTAGAAACTTAATGCGCAATAAATTTTATTCAATACTGAATATCAGTGGTTTAGCAATAGGTATAGCTTGTTGCTTACTAATTGTTCTGTTCGTAACGGACGAACTGAGCTATGATAAACATTATGAGAAATCGGACCAGATATACAGACTGACGATGTCTGGCAAATTGAATGGATCAACATTTGATCTTGCAGTAGTTGGTCCAGCTGTAGGTCAGGCTTTGGTCGATGATTACCCTGAAGTGTTAGAATTTGGTCGATTCCGACAAAGGGGTGCGCCATTTTTGAGAAATGGTGACAATGTTTTCAAAGAAGAGAATTTCATTTGGGCAGACCACTCTATTCTCAACATCTTCGATATCGAGCTGATTCAAGGTAACCCTGATGAGGCGCTCATTAATCCGCAGTCTTTGGTAATGAGTGAAACAGCTGCAAAGAAATACTTTGGTGATGACAGCCCTGTTGGAAAAACCATTGAATATGGTTCGCAGAGGACTGATTATACTGTAACGGGTGTCTATAAAGACATGCCTAAGAATCAGCATTTCAACTTTGACGTATTAGGTTCTATTGTGACGCTCGATGAAGCGCGACAAACCATATGGCTAAGTATGAATTTTCAGACTTATGTAGTACTTGCTGAAGATGCAGACGTTTCTGCCATGGCCACTACCTATCCAGATTTACTCAAAAAATATGTTGGTCCTGAAGTAAAGCAATTCATGAATCTTGATTGGGACGAAATGGGAGACTCTGGCTCTGACATGGCTTTTGGTATTCAGCCAATCTCTGAGATTCATTTAAATTCAGATTTACAAGGTGAATTGGATGCCAACGGAGATATTAAATATGTCTATATCTTCTCGGCAATTGCTTTATTTATACTGTTAATCGCGTGTATCAACTTCATGAATTTAGCTACTGCCCGATCTGCTCATAGAGCGAAGGAGGTAGGTGTCAGAAAGGTATTAGGTTCATTGAAAGGGCAATTGGTAAATCAGTTTTTGGCTGAGTCGATTTTGATCAGTTTCATGTCGTTCATTTTGGCCGTTGGTCTTGCTTACTTGGCGCTACCATCATTCAACGATCTGTCCAACAAGAATTTAGTTATTCCGTTTACGAGTCCACTTTTCTTAGGAAGCATTGTGGTTGGGGCAGTTTTTGTTGGTGTATTGGCAGGAAGCTACCCTGCGTTTTTCTTGTCTGCTTTCAAACCTGTAAAGGTGCTAAAGGGAAGTATTGCAGGTGGAATGAAAAGCGGGGCTCTTCGCAACGTTTTGGTTGTGATTCAATTTTGTACTTCAATTTTCTTGGTGATCGGAACACTCGTGATTTTAAATCAAATGAGTTATATCCAGAACAAGAACCTTGGTTTCGATCGAGATCAGGTGGTCATCATTAATGATGCCTACTTAGCTCGAAACAATGTGCAAGCACTAAAAACTCAAATAGAGACCTTTCCAGAAGTGAAATCTGTTTCAGTTTCGGGGTTCTTGCCTACTCCATCAAATAATAACATGAACGTGTTTATTAACGGGTTGGTGCCAACTCAAGATAATCAAGTGCTTATGAGTAATTGGACAGTAGATTACGAGTACCTTGAAACCATGGGCATGGAGTTGGTGACAGGGCGGAATTTCTCAAGAGAGTTTCCTACTGATTCAATGGGTATTATCATCAATGAGGCTGCAGCCAAAGAGTTTGGATGGGAAGATCCGATTGGTCAGACGATTGGTAACTTTGTGGATTTACAAGGAACAATTGAAGGCTTAAAGGTTGTCGGTGTGGTAAAGGACTTTCACTTCCAAACATTAAAGGACAAAATAGGCCCCTTATGCATGGAGCTAGGCAACAGCGCAGGATTGATGAATGTAAAGGTCAATACTCAGGACTATGCAGGACTAATAGCCAAACTCGAGGGTGCTTGGTCTGACCTTGCTCCAAACCAACCTTTCGAAGTTTCTTTTTTAGATGAAAGGTTCAATAGAATGTATGATGCAGAGCAGCGCTTGGGTAAGATCTTTGGACTGTTCGCAGGGCTAGCCATTCTAATTGCATGTTTAGGCTTATTTGGATTGGCTTCTTACACTGCTGAGAACAGAATTAAAGAGGTTGGAATTAGAAAAGTACTAGGTGCTAATGTTGCTCAGATTGTATATCTGCTTTCAAAGGACATGGGGAGATTGGTGCTAATTGCCTTTGTGATTGGTGCACCTTTAGCATGGTATTTTATGAATGACTGGTTATCTGGATTTCAGTATAGAACAAGCATAAGTTGGGTAGTATTTGCTTTAACGGCTGTTGGTTCAATTCTAATCGCTATTCTCACGATGAGCTACCAATCTTTTAGAGCGGCAAAGGCCAATCCTGTTCGTTCGCTTAGAAGTGAATAGACCCTTCAAATAAAAGTATCTACTCTTTACAAGATAAAATGCGGCTTTTGCCGCATTTTTTTGTGTGTGTCAGATAAGAATTTGCTAATTATACTGTTCACTGATATGTAGCTCAGGTTAATGCGGATTTTAGGAAAGTACTTTGGAGTTTTTTGGTTGACACTTTCGGCAATTGTATTCGCTAGTGTTCTAATTCCTCCAACCTTGTTTCAATATGCATCGATCATGTCTTTTGCTATTCCAGTGATTATTGGTCTGAGTATGATTATGCTGCTCTTGACCATTTTCTTCAAAAGCAGGCATTGGTATTTTTATTTGATCGTGCTTTTAATCGCTTGGCCGTTCTACTCGCTTACAGTTCAGTTCAATAAAGGCAGTAATGCCAAAGAGTCAGGTAATTTTAGTTTGTTGAGTTATAATGTCAAATGGTTTACAGAGGCGAAGGAGAATAACTATGAAGATATAATCAACTGGATTATTGATCAAAAAGCTGACTTCATGTGCTTTCAAGAGTATTATCCGGAAAGAAAAATATCTGAGCGGATAATAGATAGAGGAGGATATTATGATGCCACAGATAAGAAAAGATATAATGTGGCCATTTTTTCTAAATACCCTATAATAGATAAAGGATTACTGCTTGGTGATGATAAACTGAACAACATTCTATATGCAGATGTCAAATATCAGTCTGACACCATTAGGCTCTACAGTATTCATTTAGAATCTATGGGTATTAATCCAGATAAACTACAAGACCGACAAGGGATCAGGAATGAATATGATGATGTGAAATTCAGATTGCTTAGTGGGAGTCGAACACGATCAGAGCAGGTGGATTTATTACTACAGCATGTTCAAAGTTCACCGTATCCTGTAGTGCTTGCCGGAGATTTTAATGACATACCTTTTAGTCATAACTATTTCACATTGAAGAAGTCACTCAAAAATGCCTTTGAAGAGAAGGGAAGAGGGTTTGGTGTGACATATAATGGTAAGATACCTTTTTTACGCATTGACAATCAATTTTTTGGTGATGGCCTAGAAATATTGCAATTTCATACCATTAACAATGTCTATTATTCTGACCATTACCCTTTACTCGGGAATTACAGAATGACCGACTAGTATTTCAAAACAAACTCAAACATGACTACAAAAGAATCTAGGCTCCACAGGTCTGTGGACGATAGAGTATTGGCCGGTGTATGCGGAGGTCTAGCCGAGTGGCTAGGTTGGGATGTAGCTTTGGTGAGAATACTCTATGTACTCATCTCTGTTTTTAGTGCTGGCTTTCCAGGAATTCTTGTGTACATCATTTTGTGGGTAGTAATGCCTGAAAACAAGTAGAGATGAAATTCAAGAGCTATTTTTTACTGATTTTGATTGCCTTAGGATTGAATTCATGTAATCTGGATTATTTCCAAGATGCAGAATTTGGTGATTTCGTTTGGGACGGTAGTCTGGCAATTCCACTAGGAGAGCTTGATTACACTGTAACTGAGTTGTTTGAGGAGTTAGATGATGGTACTGCAGTTATTGGGCCTGGAGAAGATGGCGTAGTAACAATTGTATATGAAGAGGAGATTGATGCGCAAAGTGCCTCTGATTTCTTAGAGATTCAAGACCAGACATTCAACGAAGAAATAAGATCGAATCAAACGATTGATAATTCACCAATAGACATTACACTTTCTATAAATGAAACTTTTGAGTTTTCATTCACGAGCCAAGGTGATGAGAGAATCGATAGTCTTTATTTCCGTCAGGGAAACTTCAACTTATTTGTGAATTCCAACATAGCACACCCGAGTAACTTCACACTAACAGTAAGGTCTTTGATAGAGAACAATGCTGTTTTGGTTGTTCAAGGTTCAACAGGGCCATTTGGGACTTTCCAAACAGAGCAGTCGATGGCTGACCTTACAGGTTTGTTACATCAGAACGCAAATGGGGATCCATCTCCTAATACTTTTGTAATTGAGGTAGATTATGAGGTTCAGATTCCGGCTGGGGGTAGTATTGCACCTTCAGACAATGTTGCTTTTGAGTTTCAGTTAAGAAATGCTGAGTATTCCGATCTGTTTGGTTATGTAGGGCAACAATCCTTAGAATTCACTGCTGAAGATATCGAGTTTGGTTTCTTTGATATTTTCTCAGGTGGAGACCTGGGTTTTGCTGATCCAAAAGTAGACTTTGTATTTGCCAACGGCTTTGGTTTTCCTTTAGGTATAGACTATTCGAATGTTTCTGCAACGGCTAAGTCAGGTGCTACAATTAATCTTAGTGGAAGTATCACAGATGATTTTCAGGTTGTCAATGCACCGCTTATTGATGGCGCGGAAGATGTAGTTGAAACGACACATAGACTTGATAATTCTAATTCGAATATCAGTGAGATTTTCTCTTCTCAGCCGAGTGCTTTTCGTATCGAGGTTGCGTCAATGCCAAACCCAAACAATGGTCCTGCTCAATACAATTTTATAAACGAGTTGCAGGAAATTGCGGCCAATGTAGTTATTGAAATTCCATTAGATATATCAATGGATGATCTAGTTGCCAATGAAGGATTCGATTTCAAAAATGCAGAAGACCTTGACCAGGCTAAAAGAGCACTGATGAGAGTAAATGCCACTAATGAAATGCCAATGGGTGGCATCTTAGAAATCCAGTTCTTGGATGAGAATGGAGATATTATTTACACCATCGATGAGCGACCAGTGTTTGAGGCAGCTGAAGTTGGTCCTGATGGTAGAACTATAGGAGCTGCAGAAACAGTTTCTGAAGTGCTTCTTGAAGATGCAGACCTTAGGCAAATCGAAGGGGCTGCTAGGGTGAACATAAGGGCAAGGCTCTCATCAACTGATGTTGAGCAAGGCGCCTCGGTTAAACTATTCGAGGACTATGTCTTGAATTTAAAGGTGGCTTTACAAGCCGATGTTGAACTAACCACATCTGGCAATTAAGTTATGAAGAGATTTTTATTAATATCCTTGTTCTTGTTATGTGCTTTTACGCAAGTTAAGGCACAAGCATATTTCGCTTTTTACGAGTTAAGGGACCTCGTTCAGCAAACACAAACTGTTCAGCCAGCATTTATACCGAACAATTCAGTTTCTGTAAGTATGCCTGCCTTGAATATTGGTACGAGTATTCAGGCTGATTTCAAATTAGAGCAGCTGCTTTCCAAAGATGATAATGGTCTATTCGTGGTTGATTTTGATGTTCTGCGAGAATCAGCACAGAGGGAAAACTATACCAACTTCAACTTGACTGCCAACTTGTTCATGTTGAATATAAAAACCTCGGCTGGGGCCTTTTCACTTTTTGCAAACTCTAGGGCGAATTTAGATCTCGTTTATGGCGAACCCCTTTTGGAATTTCTCGCCAATGGAAACTCTAACGCGATTGGCTCGTCAATAGATTTATCAGACACAAAAGTCTTGATGAACACCTTTAATGAATATGGTTTGGGTTATGCTCATGAGTTTTTAAATAAAAAACTGACACTAGGAGCAAGAGTGAAAATGGTTCAAGGACTATTTCATGGGTCTTTGGATGATGATTTCCAGGGCACCTTACATACCAGAGAGAATGATTTTCTTTGGACAATGAATGTGCAGAATGGCCAAGTCAACACTGCGGGTTTAGATTTCTTTTTCCTTGACTCAGAGGCAGACAATCTAACAGACTATGTGATCAGCAATAACAATACATCATTTGCTTTTGATTTTGGGGCGAAATACAAGATTCTTCCTTTTCTTACTGTTGAGGCTTCTGTGAATGATATTGGAAATTTACAGTGGACCGAAAAAGTAAGAAACTACCAAACAGAAGATGCTGAAGTGACATATCAAGGAGTAGATCTTCAGAATATTGGAGAGGCAGATAATATTCTGAGAGATAGTCTGCTTTCTAAATTCAATTCCAATGAAACTGAAATTGCTTTTGAGTCACCATTAGGTATGAGGTATTATCTAACGCTAACGGGTAATATCACGCCAAACGATAGATTCTCTTTTACTTACTTCAAGAACTCTGCATTTGAGGATATTCCTGGCAATTATGCTCTTTCTTTCAATCACCGCTTTGAAAACTTTGTCATAGGGGCTGTTGGATCGTACAGAAGGGCAAATACAGAATTCAACGTTGGAGCAAGTTTAGCGGCTAATATTGGGCCTTTCCAAGTGTATACTGCTTTGGATAATATACTAGTAATGAACAAGCCTGAGCAATACTCTAAGTTTGATTTCAAATTCGGATTGAACCTGATGTTTGGTTATAAGAAGTGGAGAAAAGACAAAGTTGTAGATCTAGATAGGCTATAATTTATGCCACCTTTTTATCAGGTAAGGCAAAACTTTCAAATCATACCAAAAAGCGATCAGTGCTGAAAAGCAAATGAAGAGGCCGAGGTAATAGACTGCTGAGAAACTAGAAAACAGCAGTGCACCGAATCCTCCTACCATTATAATTGTAGTGTAAATAATACTTTTACCTGTGAAAGTGGTGGCCATTCGTAAGGCTTCGCCACTATTTTGGCCACGTGATTTTTCAAGTTTATACCTCGCCATAAAATGGATGCTGTCATCCACAGCAATGCCCAATGCAACCGTGAAAATTATAGCAGTAGAAATATTAAGCTCAATATTCAGTAAACCCATTAAACCAAAAAGAAGGAGTAAAGGGATTGCGTTTACGACTAAAATTAAAATTGCAGCTCTCCACGATTTGAAGAAGATCAAAGAGATTAGTGCAACTGAAATACAGGCAAAGAACAATCCTTTGACTATGGCTTCTATAACATACCTATCGGTTTTGTCTATTAAAAAAGAAGCACCCGTTAATTTTGCTTCAAACTGAGCAGTGTTCAAGGCTTGAAGGGCCTCTTCAAAGGCGGGGTTTGTTTCATGAAAAAATGAGCTCCCATAGTCTTTTGTCAATCCAACTATTCTAAGAAGATTTCCCGACTCACTTTCTACCTCTCTTTTAATTTCTACCAGCTTTCGGTTATTGTAGTACCTTTTAATTCTAGATAAATCTTTTGCTGAGGGTGGCCTGAGGTAATATGGAGAGCCACCATATAGACCTGAGTTGATTTGCTTAATGATCGAATTAGTCGATACAATGGAAGAGGCTTTATAATACTCTTTTAAAGCCTGCTCTATTGATTCAATATTTTGAATTACAGTTGAATCGGTTGCTTTTAAGCCACTTAATTCAATTCCAACTTCTATTGGTCGAAAGCCATTGAAGTTTGTGTCAAAATAACGGACTTTTTCCAGCAAGGGCTCATCTCTTTGCAAGCCCACAATAAGGCCAGTATTTAAATGGAGCTTTGAAACACCTAGAATGATGACTACTGTAATCAATAGAGTTGCCCACCTACTAAACCTTCCAAATTGTGTAAATAATGAGGTAAACCTGATTGAAGCTACTTCAATGTCTTTCCTCTGCTTTGTTAAAGAAGGAAAGAAATAGAGCAGAGCTGGTATTAGGGTCATTGTAATTAAGAAGGCGATAATAATGCCCATAGCGGCCCATAATCCGAATTCTTTAATAGGAGTAATTGGAAGAAAGAATAGTCCTAAGAAGCCAATGGCTGTGGTGATTGAGGTAATAAAGTTTGCTTTACCTATTGAAGAGATTGTTTGTGTTATAGCTCTATTTGTTTCTTCATTTCCCCTCAAGTGATCATATTTATTGATCAAGTGGATTGAATCTGAAACCGATATGATCAGTAATATTGCCGGGAGCATCACCATCATCACATCGATAGGCTTAGCCAGATAGCCCATTAACCCTACCGTCCAAAGCAAGGTCAAAACCATGACCAGGACGGTAAGAAGGACTCTTTTAAGATTTCTAAACATAATCGTTAAGAGAACGAGGCAAATCAAAAAGCCAAAGCCAAGTAAAACACCAAGTTCTTGCTCTAGCAAAACCGTAAAGTCTGATTGCATTTGTGCTTTGCCTGAAACGGTAGTCTCAAATTCACTATTAAGTTCAAGCCATTCACTTAGGTTAAGATAGAATTGGTCAGAGCTCTTTTTAGAAGCGAAAGTTTCGTGTTCCAATACCATGAGCAGGGATGTGCCATCTTTCCCAAAGTGGGGTGAAAAAGGCACCGGATCCTTGAATTCAATAGGCGAGCTAATCGGGAATTTATTTATGACATTAAGACCAAATGGTGTGATTTGAAAAATGGATTCATCAAAAGGGCTTTGGACTTTTGTTACATAGTCGAGTTTTTCAAGCTCATATTCAATATTGCGTAAAGACGTAAGTTCAGATGTATCCTTAAGGTTAACCTCTTGAAAAACCACAAAAAGGAAATCGTTTTGCTGACCAAACTCCTGAATTAGCTTTTCATAATAGACTAAGTCTGGGTCGTTCAACGGGAAAAAGCTTTCAAAAGAGTAGTCGAACTTGAGCTTTTTCAATTGACTTCCAGCCAAGATTGATAGCAAAAGAATGAGGATCAGGGAGAAAACTGAGAAGTATTTGAGGGTACTCAATTTCATCTGTTCTAAGTAGCAGAATTTTCTTCAGATTTACGCTTCTGATTAAGTGGATTTTGGTTTATTTTGTTTATTTAGTTAAACCTTAAAAGGCGTTAAAGATATGAAGCAGTACCACGACCTAATGAAGCACATTCTTGAAAATGGAGTTGTAAAAAGTGACAGAACAGGTACGGGTACAAAAAGCGTCTTTGGCTACCAAATGAGGTTCGACCTTTCTGAAGGCTTTCCTGTTGTGACCACTAAAAAGTTACACTTAAGATCAATCATCCATGAGCTGCTTTGGTTTTTGGATGGCGATACCAATATCAAATACTTAAAAGATAATGGTGTAAGAATATGGGATGAATGGGCTGATGAAGACGGAAACTTAGGTCCGGTATACGGCTACCAATGGCGCAATTGGCCTGATGGGAACGGTGGAACCATAGATCAAATTGAAAAGCTGATTCATAATATCAAGAATAATCCAGATAGCCGTAGATTAATTGTGAGTGCATGGAATGTGGCTGATGTGGATAATATGGCTTTACCGCCTTGCCATACCTTCTTTCAATTTTATGTAGCTGATGGGAAGTTGAGCTGCCAATTGTACCAAAGAAGCGCAGACGTATTCTTAGGTGTTCCTTTTAACATTGCCAGCTATTCACTATTAGTACTTATGGTTGCTCAGGTCTGTGGTTTAAAACCTGGCGAGTTTGTTCACACTTTTGGTGATGCCCACTTATATAGCAATCATATGGAGCAAGCAGAGCTTCAACTGTCAAGAGATTTTAGACCTTTACCAGAAATGAAGATCAATCCGGAGGTAAAAAATATATTCGATTTCAAATACGAAGATTTTGAATTGGTGGGATACGATCCACACCCTCACATCAAGGCTGCTGTAGCCGTTTGATTAACTCTTCAAAGTTTTCTTCTGAGGTACAAAGTTCATTGTTTCTTCCTTCTAAACGTTTGAAATAGGTGAGACCGGAGGCGTTTGTAGAAATAATGCTATCGGCAAATTCTAATTCATAGGCTTTGGCTTCCAAAATATTGACAGCCATCAGCTGATTCTTAAAGAACTCAATGATAAAATTCCGCATGATGCCGTCAATACAGCCGGTTGATAAGGAGGGTGTGTAAATTTCGCGATCCTTCACCCAAAATAAATTTCCTATGTGAGTTTCGCTTAGGTTTCCTTCTTGATCTAAAATGATGAGTTCATCTAATTCTCTTTCGATCATTTCATTTCCTGCAATTACATAATCAAGCGCATTTAAAGATTTAATGCATGAGTGACTTGAATAGTGATTCTTCACTTTGCTTGAAATGCCAATTTCATTCTTGAAGGCGATTACTGGCTTTTCAGTTTCCTTTTGGGTAATGATGTAATCAAAATCCGTTTGTTTAGAACCATAAAGCCCCCCAGGTTTTCTCCATATTGTTACTTTGGTTCGGCAATCCTTAGTGATTTGGTTGTCATTCTTTAGCTCTTCAATTTCATTAGCTAATGATGTGCAAAATGTATCGTTTAGTTCTATTGCGAGAATCGAAGCATGGCGTTTCAATCTATCAATATGCCTTTCAACTAAATTAATTCTATGAGGCCCTGTAACAATCGTTTCGAATAGTCCGTCTCCATAGCAGAAACCACGGTTATCGGTTTTGATTTGGATGTTTTCCTCTTCAGTTGTTCGAGAGTTATATATCGCTTTCATGGATGGATTTAACCATTCAAACATAATGAGAAATCATGAAAGTGTTTATTGACTAACATTGCGCCCGTAACCTGAAGCACTGTATACAGATGGCAGAACAAAGTAGTGTATTTGATATGATCGGTCCTGTAATGATCGGACCATCAAGCTCGCATACTGCAGGAGTTGTAAGAATTGGAAGAGTGGCTCGCAAATTTTTAGGTGCCAAACCTGAAAAAGCAGAGATTACTTTCTATAACTCATTTGCCAGAACATACGAGGGCCATGGCAGCGATAGAGCAATTATTGCCGGTTTGCTTGACTTCAATACAGACGATACAAGAATAAAAACAGCCTTTGACGAAGCCGAAAAAGAAAGTTTTGATTTCAAATTCAAATCAATTGGTAATGCTTCTACTATGCACCCTAATACAGTACTTGTAAAAGTTACTGCTGGTGATAAAACAGTACAAGTGACTGGTGAGAGCAGAGGTGGAGGTGTGATTAAAATTGTTGCATTGAATGATTTTTCTGTAGGCTTTAGCGCAAACCTTTCAACGTTAATGTTGTTGGCAGAAGATAGGAAAGGTGCTGTCGCGTTCATCGCAACGGTTTTAGCTAATGATGAGTGCAATATCGCGTCCATGTCGGTAAACAGAAAAGGCAAAAACGATTTGGCTTGTCACGTAATTGAAATCGATAGTCAGCCACCAACGGTTACACTTGAATATTTAAAGCATTTGAACTGGATAAAAGAAGTGACTTTTATTCCGCACATAGATTTTTAAAAAAGGGAAGGACATGAAATTCAGAATTATTAGTAAAACAGCATTGATGCTTTTGCTATCAGGTTCACTAGCGTTTGGTCAAGACCAAACCGTTGGCGAAACTTGGTCGCTGGAAGAATGTATCAATTATGCATGGGAGCACAACCTGACAGTAAGGAACTCAGAGCTTAACCAATTAGGGAATGAGATAAACCTGAAACAAGCACAATGGGCATTGGCACCAAACTTAAATGCAGGAGGTAGCTTAGGTAAATCGTTTGGTCGTACCATTGATCCAGTAACCAACCGATTCGTAAGTAGAGATTTCTTGAGTGGAGGTATTTCTGCCAATGCGAATGTTACTCTTTATCAAGGTGGAATGATGCGCAATACGATCAAACAAAACAAAGTTGATCTTGAAGCAAGTCAGTATGACCTAGAAAAAACTAAAAATGACATTGGTCTTAATGTAGCAACAAACTACTTGAATGTATTGCTTAATAGAGAGCAACTGGCAAATGCAGAATTTCAATTAGAAGTAACAAAAGAACAGCTCGAAAGAACTAAGAAATTGGTGGCAGCAGGTTCATTACCACTTTCAAATGAGCTCGACCTTGAGTCACAGGTGGCTTCAAATGAAGTTTCTGTGGTTAATGCAGAAAATAATTTATCAATCTCAATTTTGAACCTTAAGCAGTCTATGCAAATGCCTGCCCATGAGGATTTAGAAATTGAAATTCCGGATTTAGAGGTAGAAGGCGTAACAATTGCAGTTACTGATGCTGATGAGATCTACTCAATTGCTTTGACTACACAGCCAGAAGTAAGAAGTGCAGAGCTTGGTGTTGAAAGCTCTGAGATTGGAGTTAAGATTTCTAAGAGCGGTTATTTACCTACATTGTCTTTAGGAGGTAGTCTTTCAACAAACTATTCTGACCAGGCAGTTGAGATCACTGGTTCTCAGGACATAAATGTTCCTTCCGCACCTATTGGTTTTGTACAAGGGAGTGGAGCAACAGTATTGTCAAACCCATCTACTGTGAATGTTCCTACAACCAATGAGGATTATGCTTGGAACGACCAATTGAATGATAACCTCGGTCAATCGGTGAGAGTGAATTTGAACATTCCCATCTTCAACAGATTGGCAACAAAATCATCTGTTCAGAGAGCCGAAATTCAGAAACAACGTGCAGAAATCACTGCAGAAAATACTAGAAATACACTGAGGCAGAATGTAGAAACAGCTCATACCAATGCCGTAGCAAGTTATAAGTCTTATGAGGCATCTTTAAAAAGGGTTGAAGCTTTAGAAGAGACTTTTAGAGCAACAGAGCAGCGTTATAATGTTGGTACGGCTCACTTTACAGATTATCAAGTGGCTAGTAACAACTTATTCGCGGCAAGAGCTGCACTCACACAATCAAAGTACTCATTCATCTTTAGGGTGAAGATTTTAGATTTTTATTTAGGAAACCCAATCACTTTAGATTAAAAAAAGGTCATGGCAAAAAAGAAAAAAGGATCCAACAAACTTGTATGGATATTAATGATCTCGGTAGTATTGATTCTTGTACTTGCAGTAGTTGGCAAGCAAGCAGGATTTATCGGGGCGCCTTCTACTACTGAAGTAGAACTAGCAGAAGCAAAGAGAACCACAATTGTTGAAAAAGTAACAGCTTCTGGTGTGGTTCAGCCGGTCACAGAAATTGCAATCAGCCCAGATGTTGCGGGTGAGATCATTGAACTCAATGTAGAAGAAGGTGATGATGTGGTAGAAGGTATGGTATTAGTTAAGATCAGACCTGATAACCTTCAGTCTGCATTGGATAGAGCAAAAGCAAATTTGAATCAACAGAAGGCAAATTTAGCCTCAGCTAAAGCAGACTTTTACAGAAGTGAAGCTCAGCTAACACAATCTAAGCTTGCTTATGATAGAGCTGAAAAGTTGAAGTCTCAGGATGTTGTTTCAGAGAGTGATTATGAGACGGCAAAGGCGAATTATGAAGTAGCTAAATACAACTTAGACGCTGCACAGCAAAGAGTTAAAGCTTCAGAATATATTGTTCAATCAAGCCAAGCAACTGTTGAAGAAGCTGCTGAAAATGTGCGATTAACCGTAGTTAGAGCTCCTTCTTCTGGTACAATCTCAAAATTAGATGTTGAGAAAGGTGAACGTGTGGTAGGTACGCAGCAAATGGCCGGTACTGAAATGATGCGCTTAGCCGATCTGAACCAAATGGAGGTTCAAGTTGATGTAAATGAGAACGACATTATCCGTGTGAGCGAAGGCGACACGGCAATCATTGATGTGGACTCATACACTTCTATGGAGAAGAAGTTCAAAGGTATTGTTACTGCCATAGCGAACACTGCTAATCCTAAGGCAAGTGCAGATGCAGTGACTGAGTTTAAAGTTGAGATCAGAATATTGAACGAGAGCTTTACTGATTTGCTTTCTGAAATTCAAGGGCCTTCACCTTTTAGACCAGGTATGACTGCCAGTGTTGAGATCATTACGACAACTAAAGGAGATGTGCTTTCTGTACCTCTAGCGGCAGTTACAACTCGAAATAAAAATGCCTTTGCAGGTGCCAATAATGACAATGAGTCTGTTCAAACTTCTTCTGCTGACAATGAGAATATCAAAGAAGTGGTTTTTGTAAACGATAATGGCGTTGCCAAAATGGTTGAAGTAGAAACAGGAATTAGTGACTACGATAATATTGAAATCCTTTCAGGTGTTGAGGAAGGTCAACAAGTGATATCGGGGCCTTTCTTTGTTGTCTCAAAGCGAATCAAAGATGGGGATCTAATAACAGAAAAATCAGCAAAACGACCGAATACAAATTCGGACGGAGCGACAGCATCTAATTAATAAAAAGGCCGAAAGGCCTTTTTTTATGCCGCAAATTCTTTCTTCAGGGTTTGGTATAACTTATTGAGTGGAAGCCCAACGACATTGTAATAGTCGCCTTTAATAGAGCTGATCCCAATCATCCCAATCCATTCTTGTATGCCGTAGGCCCCAGCTTTATCGAATGGTTTAAAAGTATTAATGTAGTGCTCTATCTCTATAGGTTCAATAGCATCGAATATGACCTCGGTTATGGAACTGAAGCTCACTTCTTTTTCAATTGTTCTTAAGCATACTCCACTAACGACTAGGTGCGTGTGATTGCTTAGAGACGAGATCATTTCAAAAGCCACTTTTTCATTTTCAGGTTTTCCTAGAACTTGGTTATTCAGAATTACGGTGGTGTCTGAGGATATGAGTAGTTCACCTGGATTTAGATCCCGGAAGCCATGAGACTTCTTTTTTGCTAGAAATTCAGCAACTTCTAGAGGCGGTAATGATTCATCAAAAGTTTCATCGACTTGATTACTCTCGATTGAGAATGTGAAGCCCAGTGATTCAAGTAGTTCTTTTCTTCTTGGCGACTTAGAAGCCAATATCAATTGGTAGGGTAAATTCATTTTCTTTGATTGAGCCAAACAAGAAGCCACTGACAACTTTAGGGTAAAAAAAGGTAGACTTTTGAGGAAGTGTAAACCCAGACTTACAAACTTTTAGAACTGTGTCCATGTTAAGTTCCTTGGTGATTAAAGCACATTGTGCCTCACCTTTAAGGGTCTTTTTTACACAAACAGCAAAATTACGTTCGAAGCTAATGTTAGGTGATTTTCTCTGGTCCTTCCCTAATATTCCTAAGCACTTTTCTATGACAAAATAGTGCATTACTGTCAGGTCAAGGTCTTTGAGCAAAGCAGGGAAACTCCAGCTTAGCTGATCATGCACCTCAGGCTTAAGCCGGATCTTAAAGACCTCTTCACCAAATAGAAGTCCAAATGCCCATTTCTTACCGAGAATAATATCTTCAATATCATAAGGGTCATCCAATGGCTTGATAATAAAGTATTTATCAAGTTTTTGTAGCAGTTCAGTTTTATCAAAGTTCTTCAGGCCGTGTATTAACCTGTGAGTTGGGAGAATTCTCAAATCACTCGAGTTGCTATTCGTAAGGTACATCAAGTGATAATTATAGGCCTCTCTTCCAGTATGATTTGTGTTAATAGACTTACACTTGTTCCTGTATTGAATTGAGCTTTCTAACCGGTGATGACCATCAGCTAAAATAATTTGCTGCTTCTCAAGTTTATTCATGAATTTTTGAATGATGGTCTTATCGTGGATAATGGCTAGGCTATCTGTTACTCCTTGGTAATCTTCAACTTCATAAATTGGACTTTGCATGGCCTCATCCATAAACTCTTCAAGCTCGAAAGAATCATCTTCGTATAAACCATGAGTTGGGCTCACGTTTAATTCAGTTGCATCTAATACCGCGACTCGTCCGTCAACAGAATGTGGGATTGTGTTTTCATGTCTTAAAATATCAGAATCTTCCTTACCCCAGTCTTCAGCCTTAACCATGCAAATAAACCCTTTTCTAGTCAGTGGTGCACTTTGTCCAGGTAAGGTAAATTTTTGGTAATATATATATATGCCCGGAACCGGATCTTGCTCAATTATTCCTTCCTGTTTCCACTTTTCAATAGTTTTGCGCGCATCCTCTGGTGCTTCTTGAGGTTTTGGAACGCTTAAGTGAATACTGTTAAACTCTAAATTGTAAAGGGCTTCGCTTTGCTTCTCGTTGATCACATCAAAAAGAGGGGAAGTATGAGCCTCGATATTAGCAGAGAGCTCTTGATTATATCGCCAAGCTCTGAATGGTAAGATGCTAGCCATCTATTCTATCTTTTATTCCAATCGGAAGCGCTATGGTTTCGAGCAGCTTCTGTTGCCATTCTGTCGTCTTCACTTGCCAAATGAACAGCTAATGCCATTGCCAATTGCTCATTATTTTCATTGTGAATATTGAGGACATCTGGTGTGAAGTACTTTTCAACGAATTTGGTATCAAAGTTTCCTGAAATGAATGCTTCATGATTAAGCGCAAAAGCACAGAAGTCAAGGGTTGTGCTTAAACCTGAGATCTTATAGTCAGCTATCGCCTTAAGCATTCTTTCTCTAGCTTGCTCACGGTCTTTACCATGAGTTACTAGTTTTGCGATCATAGGATCGTAATAAATCGGAATTTCCATTCCTTCTTCAAACCCATCGTCAACTCTTACTCCTTCACCCGTTGGTAAGCGATATGTATTTAGCCTTCCAGTATCGGGTAAGAAGTTTTCTCTTGGATTTTCTGCGTAAACCCGTACTTCAAAAGAATGGCCGTTGATTTTAAGGTCTTCTTGCTTGAAGGAAAGCTCCTTGCCTTCAGCAACTCGTATTTGCTCAGCAACCAAGTCAATTCCTGTTATTTCTTCCGTGACAGGATGTTCTACTTGAAGTCTTGTATTCATTTCAAGGAAGAAGAAGTTCAATTGATTATCTACAATGAACTCAACTGTACCTGCTCCGTAATATCCGCAGGATTTAGCAACTCCAATGGCCGCTTCACCCATAGCTTTCCTAACTTCTGGTGTTAGAATAGCAGATGGAGCTTCTTCAATTACCTTTTGATGTCTTCTTTGAATTGAGCACTCTCTTTCAAATAAATAGCAAATATTGCCGTGCTGGTCACCGATGATCTGGATTTCAATGTGGCGGGGAGAAGTGATGAACTTTTCAACAAATACTGCTGGATTACCAAATGCTGATGCTGCCTCACTCATGGCTCTTTCCATCTGTTCTGGTAGCTCTTCTTTACTTTCAACAATTCGCATTCCTTTTCCGCCACCTCCAGCACTTGCCTTAATCAAAACGGGGTATCCAATAGAATCAGCTATTTCAATCGCTTCTACCGCAGTATCAACAGCGTGATCAACACCTGGAACCATGGGTACGTCATATTTGGCTACCGTGTTTTTTGCCGAAAGTTTATCGCCCATTACTTCAATAGCATGGGCCGAGGGTCCAATGAAGATCAGGTTGTTTTCTTCGATTTTCTTAGCAAATGCCGCATTTTCAGAGAGAAAGCCATAGCCAGGATGAATAGCGTCAACATTTCTTTCAAGACAAATAGAGATGATCTTGTCCATTAATAAATAGGATTGTGCGGAAGGAGGAGGGCCAACGTTTACGGCTTCATCGGCAAGCATAACATGTGGCGAACCGCTATCAGCATCACTGTAGATCGCTACTGTTTTGATACCCAATTGTTTGGCACTTCGGATTACACGAACGGCAATTTCTCCTCTATTTGCTACAAGAATCTTCTTGATTTGCTTAATTTCCATAGGTGGTGATTTTATGCAATGCTAGTTAATTAAAATGAATTTGTTAAGAAATAGAAGCCCTTATATGAGCGGTTCAATTTTTGATAAATGGTAATTATAGTGTTACCTTTGCCACTTCATTTTTAGGAGTATAGAAAGATAAAAACATAAGCAGTTGGATCTATTTGAAAAATTACTGACGAATCAAGGGCCATTAGGTAAACACTCGGATGTTTCTGAGGGCTACTTTATGTTCCCTAAGTTGGAAGGTGAGATTGCACCAAGAATGACTTTCATGGGCAAAGAAGTTTTGACATGGAGTTTGAATAATTACTTGGGACTAGGAAATCACCCTGAAGTGAGAGAGGCTGATGCAAAAGCAGCTGCTGACTGGGGTCTTGCATACCCAATGGGTGCTAGAATGATGTCTGGAAATACAAAATACCATGAGCAGCTAGAGCAAGAACTTGCAGACTTTGTAGGTAAAGAGTCTGGCTATCTTTTGAATTATGGCTATCAAGGCGTGTTATCAATTATTGATGCCGTAGTTGATAGAAAAGATGTAATCGTATACGATGCGGAATCACACGCATGTATTATAGATGGTGTGCGTTTGCACATGGGGAAACGTTTTGTATTCCCTCACAACGATATCGAAAACCTAGAAAAACAACTAGAGAGAGCGACAAAGATCGTTAACGAGACTGGTGGCGGTATTCTAGTGATTACTGAAGGCGTTTTCGGTATGACGGGTAACTTGGGTGACCTACCTGCAATTGCTAAACTAAAAGAGAAATTCAATTTCAGACTTTTAGTAGATGATGCACATGGTTTTGGAACCATGGGGCCTTCAGGGGCAGGATCAGGTGAGGAGTTAGGTTGCCAAGATGAAATTGACATCTATTTCTCAACGTTTGCAAAGTCAATGGCAGCTATTGGTGCTTTTGTAGCAGGTGACGCAGAAATTATCAAATTCTTGAAATACAACATGCGCTCGCAAATCTTTGCGAAGTCTCTTCCAATGCCGTTCGTGATCGGAGGTTTGAAAAGACTTTCTATGTTGAGGGATAATCCTGAGCACAAAGAAAAGCTTTGGACAATCGTTAATGCTCTACAAAATGGTTTGAAAGAGAAAGGTTTTAGCATTGGTACAACACAATCATGTGTGACACCTGTTGTTCTCAATGGAACCGTAGGTGAAGCTGCTGCATTGAGTAAAGACTTAAGAGAGAATTTTAACATATTTTGTTCTGTAGTGATCTATCCGGTTGTTCCTAAAGGAATGATTATTTTGCGATTGATTCCTACCGCTTCACATTCTTTGGAAGACGTTGATGAGACGATCCAAGCATTCGAAGCCATTAAAGGAAAGTTGACTTCTGGAGAGTACCGTAAGGAAGAAGTTGCCATTGCTTTTGGTGAGTAAAAAAATCAAAATAAAGTGCCTTTACTGTTGATTAATCAACATTTTGATTTATCTTGCTCGGGTTAAGTACATTTATCAACAACCTTAAAACACAGTAATATGAGTCAATTTGCAAAAGTAAAAAGCTTGGTAGATTCTTTAGAAGGAGACTTTGAAAAGTTCTACGATAAAGGAAATCAAGCTGCCGGCACTAGAGTTAGAAAAGGCATGCAGGAGTTGAAGAATCTAGCGCAGGAGATTAGAGTTGATGTTCAAAACATCAAGAACAGCTAAGAGTAAAAACTCAACGATAAAAGAGGCTAGTCTACGAAGACTAGCTTTTTTATTGCCTAATGTTTTCTAGAGTAGGGCTAATAGCCTTGAATTAAGATCGTTCGAGGCAGGTAAAAGAGGAAGCCTAACTAAATCTCCACAAACATTTTTGTGTTTCAACACGGCCTTAATTCCAACAGGGTTACTTTCTTCATACATTAAAGGGTTGATCTCGGCCATTTCATCCATTGTCGCTCTACTTTCAGATGCTTTTCCTTCAAGTGCTTGATTAATTGAAAGGCTATAGGTTTCCGGGAATCCATTTGCTAAAACAGAAATTGCCCCGACACCGCCAAGCCCAATAATTTCAGGGCTTTGCATGTCTTCTCCACTCATTAAAAGGAAGTCTTCTGGTTTACTTTCTGCAATTCGTCTGCATTGTTCCAAATCGCCTGAAGCCTCTTTCATAGCTATAATATTTGGATGTTCAGCGAGAGCTAATGTAGTTTCAGCAAGCATGTTTGACGCAGTTCTTCCAGGAACATTGTAAAGTATGATAGGAAGGGGAGAAGCATCAGCAATCGCCTCATAATGAGCTATAATACCTGCTTGGCTTGGCTTATTGTAATAAGGGCTGGCCGAAAGAATAGCAGTTACGCCATCAAGGTTGGTGTTTTCTATTTCGGCAATTACGTTGGCAGTATTGTTGCCTCCAATTCCATATACAATGGGGAGGCTTTTAGGATTATTCTCCTTTACAAAGGCTAATGCCTCTTGTTTTTCCTCAAAACTGCATGTTGCACTTTCACCAGTGGTTCCCATGACAACGTAATAATCAACGTGCTCACCAGTAAATGAGAGTAATCTTTTTAAACCCTCGAAGTCTAAATTTCCGACTTCGTCAAAAGGAGTAACCAAGGCAACTCCAGTTCCCTTCAATTCAATCATGTCTTATGACTTTGATGTATTTAATCATTTGTTCAATTAGTTGAGAAGTACCAGCATTTTGATCGACATTGACAAGCAGATCAAAATAGTCTAAAGCTTCCTCGCTATGAACACCAACTCGATATATTGCATTTGAGTTCGACATTATGTGACTTGAAATTTCAGAAAGTTCAAAGTCTAATACGATCAAGTAATCGAAGCGTCTTGAATTGAACTCTTCAACGAGGTTAGACTTGATTTTGCCAAGACTGCTCAGGCTCTCAATACCGAAAAGAGAATGAATACAGTTAACATCTTCTTTTAATGGGTTGAAGCACAGAACATTCACCTCTTTTCCTTCAGCTATAAGAGATTCCCTAAATTCATCAACAGCTTCCATTTTAGCCTTATGCTCCCAAGTGTAGAATAAACCAACCGTTTTACTCTGCTCAAAATTGAGAGCGTCTATTTTGGGTCTATTTTGTTTGTTAGACTTGTTTCGGATTTGTAATATTTTCTTACCGATGAAAGACATTAGGATTCAATCATTTTGATGTACTCCTCTTCACTAATTATGGGCACATTGAGATTTGTTGCTTTTTCTAATTTGGCAGGACCCATTTTATCTCCTGCAACAAGATAATCGAGCTTGGCACTAATAGAGGAAACAACTTTACCGCCATTGGCTTTAATAGAAGCCTTCAGTTCATCTCTTGAGAATGTGCTAAATACACCACTAACAACAAATGATTTATCTAAAAGGACCTCACTTTTAGGGCCTTCTATTTGTTTGATCTCAAAATTTAACCCAGCAGCTACCAGTTTATTAACGAGTACTTTTGATTCTTCGTTCTCAAAAAACTCTATTACGCTTTGGGCTATTCTTTCTCCAATTTCCGGTACTTCGATCAGTGTCTCGAAAGAGGCTTGGGCTAATGCGTCAATTGATCCAAAATGTTGGGCAAGTTTCTCCGCCACTGTTTGCCCGACAAAACGAATTCCTAATGCAAAAAGAACTTTTTCAAATGGAATGTCTTTTGAGTTTTCGATAGCCGAAATCACATTCTGTGCAGATTTTTCTCTAAGACTTCTTACCGAAAACTCCCCCTTCTTCTCTGAATAGCTTTTAAACTCAAGCCCATTAAGTTGTTCAAAAGAAAGGTCATAAAGGTCAGCATAATTAGAGATCAATTGCTCATCAAGAAGCCCACGTATTGTCTCGGCTCCTAGACTATCGATATTCATAGCCTTTCGTTGAATGAAGTGCTCAATCCTACCTTGAATTTGAGGAGGACAGCTTATAGTATTTGGACAGTAATGATTCGCTTCACCTTCAGCGCGTTCAAGCTCCGTCCCACACTCTGGGCAGTGGGTGATGTATTCGAATGGCAGTGATTCATTAGGTCTAAGAGCAAGGTTTACCTCTGTAACCTTTGGAATAATTTCACCACCTTTTTCAATGTGCACTGTATCCCCAATTCTAAGCCCAAGTCTTTCAATTTCATTGGCATTATGCAATGATGCTCTTTTCACTGTTGTTCCAGCTAAATGCACAGGTTTGAGATTGGCAACAGGAGTCACAGCACCAGTTCTTCCAACCTGGTAGCTCACACTTTCTAAGGTGGTTTGAGCAGTTTCAGCTTTGTATTTGTATGCAATAGCCCAACGTGGACTTTTTGCCGTAAAGCCTAAACGCTCTTGCTGTGCTTTACTATCCAGTTTAATGACAACTCCGTCAGTCTCAGAATCTAGGTTATGTCGTTTTTCTTCCCATTCTTCTATGTAAGCCAACACTTCTTCAATGCTCTTACATTTGCGATAAGTTTGGGAAACATTGAAGCCCCATTGTTCTATTTTTTCAATGGATTCTGAATGGGTGGCAGCATTGATGTCTTCGCCAAGTAGATAGTACAAATAGCAGTCAAGCTTTCGAGCAGCCACAACGGAAGAGTCTTGCATTTTGATAGTGCCTGAGGCGGCATTTCTTGGGTTAGCCATGGGTTGCTCACCAATATCCTCTTTCTCTGAGTTTACTCGCTCAAATTCTTTCTTTGGGAAATACACTTCGCCTCGAACTTCAAATTCTTCCGGTACCTCCTTATTGATTTTAATAGGAATTGAGCGAATTGTTTTGGCATTTGTTGTAATGTCATCACCTTGAGTGCCATCACCTCGAGTCACTGCCCGAGTAAGTAAGCCATTGTTATAACTTAGACTAAGCGCAACACCATCAAATTTCAACTCGCAAAAGTATTCGTAATCTTCTCCCTCAAGCCCTTTTTTTACTCTTTCATCCCACTCGACCAATTCCTCTTTTGAATAGGTATTACCCAAAGAAAGCATTGGGTATTTGTGTTTTACAGTTTCAAAGTTTTTTGTGATGGTTCCACCTACGCGCTGAGTGGGAGAGTCTGGCAATTTGAATTGCGGAAATTCATTCTCCAGTTTAATCAACTGCTCTAGTAATTGATCGAATTCTTGATCTGAAATTTCAGTCTTACTCTGTTGATAATACAGATTATTATGATGATTGATCAATTCACTTAGTCGTGTGATTTCAATTTGAGCTTCTATAGGGTTCATTAACCGAGCTTTTCTAGTGTTTCACTGATCTTCGCATCGGCATTTTGCAATTGCTCTTTGCACGCTGCAATAAGACCGGTTGCTTCTTCCACTAATTGCGTAAGTGTATCTACATCCGGTTCATGGTTTTCAATTTGATCAACTATTTCATTGATTCTTTCCACCGCTTTACTGTAACTCAATTGCTTATCCATTCCTATTTGTTCACCGTGCTCTTGATCTTGATGTTATCTCCCAGAGTGGTCAATTCATCTCCCGAATTTACATCTTGTTTATGAATGCTCATGCCGTTTTTTAATGTAATCGTATAGCCTTTCTCAAAAATAGTTGCCGGGTTGTTTAACCGAATTGTATTCTCGAAAGATGCCATTTGAGTATTTAATGAGTTCATCCTTTGCTCTGCTCTATTCGAAAGTTTTACCTCTAATACATCCAATTCATTTTCAGCTTTATCAAATTGATGAGAAACTTCACCTTTTAACCTTAGTTCAAATCGTTCTAATTGGTTTGTACTTGACTTAACGGTATTTGAGAAACTTCTTTTCAAACTGGTCAAGGCATTATGTAGATAATCATCGAATTGATAGACTCCATCTATGATAAATTCTGCTACGGCTGTTGGTGTTTTTAGAGAAGTGTGTGCGGCTAAATCTGCTATAGTCTGATCCCTTTGATGGCCAATACCTGTTAATAGAGGTAGCCTTAATTCACTGATTCTGACAGAAAGCGATTCATCGTCAAAGCAATCCAGATCTGACTGTGCGCCTCCTCCTCTAATCAATACAATTAGATCGAAATTATTTTCATCTTCAATTTTATCAAGTGCTGCACTAATTGATCTTGGTGCTTCATCTCCTTGCATCATTGCATTGAATAATTGAATGGAAAAATCAATTGCTCTGGGGTTGTTCTTGATTTGCTCGATAAAGTCCTGAAAACCAGCAGCTGTTTCTGAGCTTACTACCGCTATTTTTTGAGGTACTGTAGGTAATCTAAGTCTTGCGTTCTTTTCTAAGGTTCCATTTTCTGAGAGCTTTTTAATTGTCATCTCTCTTTGCTTACTTCTTTCACCTAAAGTAAAGTTCGGATCAATGTCATTTACTGTAAGACTTAGGCCGTAGATTTCGTGAAAATTGACCGAAACATTAAGCAGTACCTTCTGTCCTGGGCTTAGGCTTGAGCCTGTAGCCATTTTAAACGCAGCACTAATGCTCTTGTATTGATAAGACCAAATATTTGCCCTCAATTTAGCCTGGATGTAGTTGCCTTCTTTTTCAACTAACTCCATATAGCAATGTCCCTTTTGGTTTAGTCTTAATTCACCAATTTCTGCGATGATCCATTGTTGGGGGGCTATATGTTCTTGTAGCGTTGATTTGAGTTGCTGGTTAAATTCAAAAAGCGTCTTATGAGCCATAGCGCAAATTAATGCAGTAACGCCAAGGCGCAAATCAGTATAAAAAAAATCCTGCCTAAGCAGGATCTATTCTAATTTCCATTTTTGAATCGTGCCCTTCGTTCACGGCTTTCTTCCGAGTATCTTCTCATAAGTGTGCGCCTGAATTCCGCATCAAATTGACTTATTGCTAAGACTTGTTTAGGGCTTAAAATTTCTGAGAACTTCTCCATGTAAGCCATCTCTAGTTTGAGGTCTTCACCTCTTTTGGCATACATTAATTCAATAATTGCTGAGGCTTGTTCATCTGTAGCTTCCTCAATAGCTTTCCTCATATTTTCATCTCCAACTTTTTCTTTAAAAGCTGCCATGAACTTCTTATTGTTCTCTTCTTTTGCAGCCTCAAATTCGTTGTATATGGGCCAGAAAACCTGAGCTGTTTTGGAATCTAGATCTAGTTTCTCAGTCAAGAAAGCAATTCTAGCTGCTTTGATTTTTTCTTTATCCATTTGCCCTGGCCCACCTCTTTGTGCGACTGCACTTACAGTTACCAAGGTCAGAATTATCATCATTATCTTTTTCATATCAATAACCCTCGCTAAAAAACTCGCCTTGTTCAAAATCAATCATATCCTCATAAGTAAAAGCAATATCTGCCATGAGGTCGTCTAATACTATTTCCATCACTTCTTCATCTAAGAATAGCTCATCTAAAGCTGATTCTTCCGTAGAAGCATATTCAATTATTGCATCTTCTGATATATCAGCTAACAAATTGTTTGTTTCAGTGTCAGCCGGTTTTAGTGTAAATACTGCGACTACAAACAGTAGGATCACTGCAGCCGCATATTTTAACCATGTATTCGCATATAATGGTATCACTTTAGGTTCAACCGAATTCGACATCATTTTGTCACCTAGTTGATCAAAGTAACCGTCAGGTGTGGTGAAAGGAAGCGCCTTTAAAGAAGAATCTCTGTAAAGTAGAGAATCTTCCAGCTCCACTCTATTCATAATTTCATCTGTAAGCTTATCGAAATAGGCTTTATCAGCTTCTTGATTAATTTTAATATGTTTACCTTTTTTAGTCACTATTACTTTGATTCAATTAATCCTTAATGGTTTAAGCTCCTGTTAGATAGGTCTCTATTTTTTTTACTGCTAAATGATAGCTCGCCTTTAGACCACCAACGCTTGTTCCCGTTATTTCGGAGATTTCATCATATTTCAAATCATCAAAATATTTCATATTGAAAACCAAGCGCTGCTTCTCTGGAAGTTGGAGTAAGGCTTTTTGCAGCTTAAGCTGAATTTCTTCTCCTGAAATCAAATGATCTGAATCAATTGAGTTTTCAAGTTCTTCATAAACCTCGTCCATAGAAGTGGCTTGTCTTTTCTGCTTCTTCTTTAATTGGTTGAGTGATTCATTGGTTGCAATTCTGTAAATCCATGTGAACAATTGTGAGGCTTCTCTGAAATCTTTCAATGCACGATAGACCTTTATAAATGTCTCTTGTGTGACATCATCGGCATCTTCATGATCAATAACGATCTTTCTAGCATGCCAGTAAACGCGCTCTTTGTATTTATCTACTAAAGCGCGAAAAGCACTGTGCTTTGTGTCATCGGACTTAAATTGCTCTAAGATTAAACTATCTTCCAACAGTCTTGAATTTATGCAAATTGGACTGAACTATTAAAAGAAGGTTTAATCCAGTTGTCTATTTTATGTGCCATTCGAACTAAATGCTTATTCAAATGTTATTTTCTCAATAATTTAGTGCACATGGGTCTTGAGGAAGATATTAAGCAGGGTAAGAAATTCGACAGCGATTATGAAAAGCTAATGGTAAATGTGATGTATACCAATAGCTGGTTAACTGAACAGCAAATGGCCATATTCAAGCCGTTTGGAATTACAGTGCCGCAGTATAATGTACTTCGCATATTAAGAGGGGCCTATCCAGAACCATGCACGATCAATTCATTGATTGAAAGAATGTTAGACAGAATGTCAAATGCTTCAAGAATAGTAGATCGGTTGGAGTCTAAGCAATTTGTAGAACGCAAGGTTTGTATTGCGGATAGAAGAGCAAAGGATGTGGTGATTACAGAAAAAGGACTGCAAGTACTTGAAGCGGTAGACGCTCAAATGAATCAATGGGTAAAGACTTTTAATGGCATAGACACCAAAATGGTAGAAGTAGCCAATAGCACCTTAGATGCTATTAGAGAAGCTAAATAGTCATTTCAATACTCCGTATTTCTTAAGTATTTCCGTGACCTCTGCGATAGGCAATGCCTTCCTTTTGTGGTTTTGAATTCCAGTCATGTCTTGAGCCGCAAATAATGAGTTGATTATTGCTTCTTCAGTAGCCTCAATAGTTGCCATAAATAATGGTGACATCAAATCATTTCTAAGGGCCTCTCCAGAATTAGTTAATGATGGTGACCTATTCGGGATTCTCATTTCTTCTGCTGTGGAAACGGCAATTACATAGTCACCAGAACCGTTAGAGGCTATTCCTCCAGTTTTGGCTAATCCCATCAACGCTCTTTTTGCCAAACGTTCTAATTGTCTTGCATCCAACGGTGCATCTGTCATAACAACGATCATACATGAACCGTCACTTTTTTCAATTGCATTTTTGAAAGGGTAGGTGTTCAATTCTTTGCCTACAGGGGCGCCTGCAATAGTTAGATTTCCGCCAAAATTCGATTGAACTAGCACACCCACGGTGAATCCGCCTAATGATTCAGGTATGAGTCTTGATGAAGTGCCAATGCCTCCCTTAAACCCGAAAGCTGAAGTTCCTGTGCCTGCTCCAACGTTGCCTTCATCAAATACTCCCGGTTGAGCATTTTCTATTGCTTCAATTACATGGGTATCTGTGATATGCATTCCTCTAATGTCATTCAAGAAACCATCATTAGTTTCACCTACAACAGCATTCACAGACCTTACATTTTGATTTTCTTCTAAAGCTAGTGTGTACTTGACAGCACCTTGTATTCCCATAGGTACACTCAAGGTATTTGTTAGGATGATTGGTGTTTCTAAATTCCCAAGCTCCATTACTTGGCTTATGCCGGCTAGTTTTCCGAATCCATTACCAATGTAAATTGCCGCTGGCACCTTACTTTGATAAAGGTTACCAGAATGAGCCAGAATTGCGGTAACACCCGTTCTAATGTCATTGCCGGCTATTAATGTTTTATGGCCTACCAGCACACCTGGAACATCAGTGATCATATTTAAATCACCTGTTTTCATAACACCAAACTCTATTCCTAGCTCGCGTGGTCTCTGAGCGAACACATTGATAGTGAAAAGCGCAAAAGAGATTAGGAAGAAGTTTTTCATATAGCTAAACTTTATTCAACAGATTAGAATCTGAAGAGAAGAAACAGAAAGGTGAAAAAGAAGGCTGGTAAAACCAGCCTTCTATCTTTAGATCTCTTTGATCAGGTCAATGATTCCGGCATTCTTTCCTTTTGGTCTCACGACCATCATTGGTATGTCTTTGTTGTACTGAATCAATTGCTCTGCTCGGCTACCAATAAAAAGAGCTGTCGTGGCTGTTCTGCCTTTCACGCCAATTACAATCGCACTTGGGTTATGTTCTTTCGCAAAATCAATGATGTCGGTAACGGGGTTGTCGTTTGTATCCAAAGAATAAACGACCTCCAGGTCTATTCCCTCATGGTCTATGCCAGACATAAATTGCTTATACTCTTTTTCTGCGTTTTGGCGCATGATCTCAGCAAACTCTTCATATGTCTTACCACTGTAGTGATAGCCACCAGGTACCGTATAAACATTTTGACAAATGATTTTCATTCCTCCTTCATACTTTCTTGAAATTTTAATGGCCTCTTCCATTGCAATTTTAGAGTGTGGAGAGAAATCGCATGGTACGTGAAGTAAATTGATACTTAACTCAGCTTCCTCAGGAATGATGAAGATTGAACAAGCAGCCCTTCTTGCGAGTCGGTTCGACAGTACACCTCCGCCAATAAAGTCTTTGTGTCTGCCCATTAAGACCAAATCAATATTGTTCTTTTCAACAAAGCGCAAAATGGCTTTCGATGGAGCACCTTCTTTCACATGGAAATGACTGATTGCCATTAGCTCTTTCGACAGGATCTGTTTGGCAACAGTCTGCAGTTGAGATTTTCTATCGTCTATGGACTTATCTTTGATCTCTGGGAAATCCTTCAAAACTCCATCGGGAATTTTCATTTCACTAATGCTATTGAAAAAGTGAATCTCTTTGGTCTCGCTAGAACTAGCGATTGGTTCCAAATACTTCAAGATGTTCTTATCTGCATCTGAAGTATCCATTAACACCATTATTTTTTCTCGAACTGGCATAATCTCGAATTACAGTATAAAAATAGGGCTTGACACGGATTTTAATAATGAATTTATCAATAAGACATTATTAATTGAAAATGGTTAACTGATCTTGTTGAGTGTGTCAACTAGTAACTCAATTTGTTCTTTAGAATGAGTAGGGAATGAAGCAATTCTTATTTGCTTACCCTTGTATTGTCCATATCCATTGCCTAATACAAAGCCTTTTTTAGTCAAATTATCAATCAAGTGAGCGGAATCGCCAATAGTATTGCCTACTACAACGGTTTTCGACCTGATATTTGCCTCTTCTACAAAATGCGAAAGCAAGGGGTGTGTTTCTACCGTATGTTGTAAAAGAGCTGCCTTATAATTGCTTTCTCTTCTGATTACATCTATTCCTTTTTCCAACATGTCTGAGGATACTCGTGCCAATAAGAAGATGTCTAAAACATTAGCCGTGTAGGTAGTTTGATACTTATTGGCATTCTTTAATAGGTTAGGAATGGTTTGATAGGCCCCGATTGAGTTTCCTTGAGCCAATTTATTATTTGCTTTTTCTATAGCCCTTGGGCTAAGTATCCATACCCCTAATCCGGCAGGAAGCCCGAAGCACTTTTGAACAGAAAAATAGGCGCTATCGACCTTGCTAAAGTCTATGTCGATTACTGGAAATGCCGAAACACCATCAACTGCTATTAAAGCATTTGGTCTTGCTTCCTTCATCTTGTCCAAATACTCTAAAGGAAAGCTTACACCAGTACTCGTCTCATTGAGTGCAAAAGAGATCAATTCAGAATCTTCGGGAATTTTATCCAAGTTTAACTTAGGGATTTTACCAAATTCGCTGACAGACTGTGTAGGAGAGAGGCCAAGCTTTTCTGCAAAATCATAGAATCGGGTACTAAAGGCACCGTAACAAAAGTGATGGCTCTTTTCAAACACAAGGTTCTGCAGTTGCCTTTCCCAGATTTCAGTAGCTGAACTTAAGAAGAAGACTTGATAATCTTCTGGAATGCCCATCAAAGATTTTAGGTTTTCAACTGCAGTTTTGAAATACCCTTCCGCTTGGGTACTCCTATGGTTGATCTCCATTACTTGCTCCTTCAAGGCTTCCTTGAGATGCATTTCTACAGTGAAGTATAGTGCTGATGGACCAGGGGTGAAATAAATCTTTTTAGGCATTGGCTTGACTCAGTTTTTCTACGTGCTCTTCATAGTGTTTCACTACAAATGCGAAATAGAAAAACAAAGGTAGCAATAAGATGATTCCGCAGATAAAGAACATGGTAGCAATACCAAAATATTCTGCTACATAGCCGAGTGCAATAGAACCTGCTCCAATTCCTAAATCAACAGCCGAGAAAAAAGTAGCATTAGCCGCGCCTCTTCTTTCAACTGGTACCATATTGAGTGCCATAGTTTGAACTGTCGGCATAATGATCCCATTACCAATTCCAACCAGTACACCGCTTGCCATTAAAGGAATAAATGTCTCTACATAGCTCATCAAGAAGAGACCACCTACGGTTACTAATAATCCGAAAAGCACTAAACCATTAGGCCCTTTCTTATCCATGACTTTGCCAACAAAGACCCGAGCTAGAATAACACCAACAGCCATAAAGATGAAGAATAAGCCACCTTGTTCGATGCCCAATTCGTCACTGTAGATGCTAATGAAAGATATGATTGCTGCATACGGGAATGCGCCCATAAACATGACCAAGGCCAGTCGATTTACTCTCTTCTCGAACATTTTAGAAATGCTCAATTTCGTTTCACCTGTTTTGATATTAGGCATCTTGATAATCAAGGCTAAGAGGAGAGAAGTAACAGAAACTACCCCTGCCACAGTAAATAACGAAGTGAAATTATCCTGCCCCATGATCAGGTCTCCAGCATATGGGGCAAAGGCGATTGAAAAGGCCATAGCCATGCCGAAATAACCAATACCCTCGGCTCTTCTACTTTCTGGTACCAAATCAGCTGCAATCGTGCTTCCTCCTGTGGTTATTGTACCCCATGTAAATCCATGGAACATTCTGATCACTAACAAGACATAGAAATTACCAGCCAAATGGTAAAAACCCATGAGCACAGTAAAAATGCCTAATGCCCAAAGGTAGACGGACCTTCTTCCGTAAGCATCTAGAGCATATCCGCAAAAAGGCCTTATGATTAAAGCGGCTAATGCATAAACTCCTATGATGTATCCGACTTGGTTTTTGTTGGCCCCTAGTGCAGAAACGGCATAAACCGGCAAGGTTGGCAACAAAAAGTAAAAAGCTGCGGCCATCAAAAAATAAGATATGAAGTGCAGCGCATAATCCTTAGTTAGGATCTTATTGTCTGGTGAAGTCAATGATTCGGAATCTTTAAAAGCGCAAACTAAGAAAAATAGCTCACAATGAGATGACGAATTGAAAGACTAAAAGTGAACTCATTAATGACGAATAATTGTTTTACCACAACAAAAGGCTTATTAAGTTTGTAAACCTTAAAGAGAATTAAGACATCCCAAGTGAGTTTAGACTAGTTTTCGAACTTTACAATTTTAACTCAAATACCGGGTGAGTCTTCCTCAAAACAAGGCCTCATCTCGAGCAATCGAGACCTCGTACTTTGTGCAGGATAACAGTGGACTGTTGCGAGACTATTTGGACAGCCCAAATCTTGTCTTTAATAGAGGTTCGAAAAGACCTTTAGGCTTCTTGGGAAAATATAGAGCCCCTTTCGATTTCGGAAGGGGTTTCTTTATGACCTCTTTAGAATGAGGCTCATTTTTTCCACAAGTTCATCAGCGTTTGCTTTAGAAAAGCACATTGGAGGTTTAGATTTGATCACACTGTTATAAGGGCCATCAGTGCTTACAAGGATATTGTTATTTCTTAATTCATTTTTGATCAGATTTGCCAGAGCGGTATGGGGTGTCAATTCTGAATCGTTAATAAACTCGATGCCGAGGAATAACCCTGAGCCTCTTACATCACCGATTGAATCAAATGCATCTTTCAATTGATTGAAAAGCTGCTTTTTATAGTTACCAACTTCCAAGGCATTTTTTTGAAGTTCTTCATCCGCGATGATATCAAGCACTGCTTTTCCAATCTCGCATGAAACCGGGTTACCTCCAAAGGATGAGAAAAACTCCATTCCATTGTCGAAAGCTTCGGCTATATCACTTCGACAAACGACAGCACCCATAGGGTGTCCGTTTGCAATTGGTTTGCCGAGTATTACAATATCAGGGGTAACGCCATGTATTTCGAAGCCCCAAAAATGAGTGCCCATTCTACCAAAACCAGTTTGGACTTCATCTGAAATACATAGTATGCCTTTAGCTTTTAGTTTGGGATAAAGTGTTTTCAAATACCCCTCTGCCAAGGGTACTTGACCACCACAGCCAACAATTGGTTCCGCTATGAATGTGGCTATTTGATCTTCTCCCTTAATTTCATCAATTAAGTCATTTGCATAAAGTTCGCCTGCATTTTCGCCTGTATGAGTGCCTCTGAAAGTATCGGGCATTTCAGCTTCTATAACACCTACTGCTTTACCACTTCCGCCTTTTCCAGCATATTTGTATTGACTGATCTCGATTCCCATTCTCGTGTTGCCATGGTACCCATGCTTTACGACTATGGCCTTCTTTTTTGACGTGAAATTCTGAGCTAAACGAATCGCCAAATCACTTGCTGCACTCCCTGAGTTTACGAAATATACTTTGTTTAGTGGAGATGGAAATTTACTGAGTAACTGCTCCGCATATTCCGTTAATGAGTCGTATAAATAGCGTGTGTTGGTGTTGAGTTTTGCAATCTGCTTTTGTGCAGCCTCAACAACTTTTGGGTGTTGATGTCCAACATGTGGGATGTTATTATATGCATCTAGGAATCTGTTGCCATGCTTATCGAACATGTATTGGAAAATGGCAGAATCCATTTGAATAGGGTGGTTATAACTTATTGAAACCCCTCTATTAATCAATGAATGTCTATGCTGGATGACCATCTCATTAGATGGAGGTAGCTCAATTTGAAACCCACAGGCCTTCCTTAATTCATTTTTGCAATGTATTGGGTTGATTTGAATCCATTTTTCCAATAGGCTCCAAGCACCTACTTCGCTGATTTGAATGTATTTATTGTTAGGCTGTGCAATGGCTTGTTCTGCCGACTTACAAAGACTTGTTACCAAACGTGCTGCGACTAAATAGTACAGCAAATCAATTTCTTTTTCCTCCAATGGAATGGTCTGATTATAACCTTTCACTAAATAAGCAAGCCATTTGATTGGGTCGTCTTTGCCCATTATACAATAGGTGCCAGCAATAGCCAATTCGCTAATCAATGCCGTGCAAGAGGAGTCACCAAGGTCTATGATGCCAAATTGGTCGTCATTGATCAAGACATTCCAATCGTTGGCATCATTGTGGATTATGGCTTTTCTGAGCCTATGCCACTCGGGCCATACCCGTTGATTCCATTGGATGATGAAATGTTTGATTAATTTCTTTCTTGTTGGGTCTTGAATATGCCTTGCAAGTGGGGTGATTGAATGGAAATTGGCCAAGTTCCATTCGAGGTTTCGACTTTCGATAGCAGCGTTTGTAAATGCGCTCAAATCTTTGTCCAAGTTTCCTAAAAATCGGCCAAAGCGAATGAATAAATCTTCAGAGTGCTCTGCTTCTGCTAAAAAAGTGCCTTCAACATAGGTTTGAAGTCTGTAAAATTCAGATGAAGTATGACTAATTAAATCACCGTTTAAGTTAGGAATCGTTCTTGAAATTGCCTGTTCAGGTAGATGGGTAAGGGCTTGAGTAAGTTCAATTTCTCCTAATACTTCTTCTTCGATCCTTTTGTCAAAAGAATACACTTTTAAAACATAGGTGTTATCAGCTGTTTTTACTTCGAAGTTTTTGCTGATGTAGCCATCGAGCTGTTTGATAGACAAAACTTCAATTCCGTAAAATTCTCGAAGAATGGATTCCATAGTTGAAAAAAGTAGGTGAAAATAAAAAAGCACGAGTGAATACCCGTGCTTCTTAGGAGAATTAAATTTTAAGGGTCATTCCTCCATTTCAAAAACGATCTTTCCCCCAACGACAGTCATTACTGCCTTGGCATCAAGGATTTCTTGCTCTGGAATTGTCATGATGTTTTTATCGAAGACTGTGAAGTCCGCTGCTTTGCCTACCTCAATAGAGCCTTTATAGTCTTCTTCAAATTCTGCGTATGCACCATCTAGTGTGTAGGACTTAAGCGCTTCTGCACGAGACATTGCTTGGTCAGCTTCAAAACCACCTTCTGGTAAGCCTTGCAGTGTCTTTCTTGTAATTGAGGCATAGAATGAAGGTAAAGGATCAAGTGGCTCCACAGGGGCATCGGTTCCATTAGAAACGGTAGCACCGCCATCCATCAATTTTTGCCAAACGTAGGCACCTTCAACAATTCTTCTTTCTCCTAACCGATCAATTGCCCATGGCCTATCAGAACTCATGTGAATTGCCTGCATGGCTGCAATCACATTCATTTCACCAAACCTAGCAATATCATCGAGGCTCAAGTGTTGAGCATGCTCAATTCTAAATCTTTGTGTTTTCGGGTCAATATCAGGGAAATTACCAAAAGCTTTTTCATATCTATCTAACACTTCTTTGTTGGCTCGGTCACCAATAGCATGGGAACAAACTTGGAAACCAGTTTCAAGTGCTTTATTCGAAACTTCATAAACTGTTTCCATTGGAAGTGTTTCATGACCAAAATGACCAATTCGATCAGCATAAGCTTGAAGTAGCCATGCACCTCTAGGCCCCAAAGCACCATCGCAGTGTAATTTGATGGAACGTACAGTGTGGAAGTGATCCGGGTCAATCATTGGACCTTTAACATACCATTCTTCGAGTAACTCAGGCAATCTTCCCGAAAGCATCGTGTACATTCTAACAGTCAGTTTTCCTTGATCTTTAAAACGCTGGAGTCTATTGATAAAATCTTGTCCAGACCCTGCATCGTGAAAACTGGTAATGCCCAATCTGGCACATTCGTCAAGTGCTAATTGAAGAGCTTGTTCGGCACGTTCTTCTGTTTCTTGAGGAACATACTTTGCAACAATATTTGATGCTCTCTCCGTTAAGACACCTGTAGGGTTACCAAGATCATCTTTAATGATCTCACCACCTTCTACTTCGCTTTGTAATGATTCAATACTTAGGTTAGTTATACCAGCTAGTTTCATGGCATTTTCATTCGCGAATGTAGCGTGCCCACTAGCGTGCCTCAAGAAGACCGGGTTATCAGGGCTTACTGCACTCATTTTGTCATGGGTTTGAAAACCCTTCACCATGTTATCAGGCTGTTCTATCCATTTGTCTTGGTGCCAGCCTCTTCCAGTGATCCATTGCCCTGGCTCAGCTTTTTCAACAGCTTCAGCAACTTTTTCTACTAGCTCATCATAGGTCTTTACATACATCAGGTCTAATTCGAGCTTATTGTAGCCAATACCCATTAAATGGGCATGAGATTCTACCAAACCTGGAGTCATTGTTTTGCCCTTAAGGTCAACAACTTTAGTATTAGAACCTTTGAGTTTATTGATTTCGGAGTTTGAGCCAACTGCAGTGATCATTCCATCAACAACAGCAACCGCTTCTACTTCTGGGTTTGATTTATCAACTGTATAAACACTACCATTGATAAAGATCATATCAGCCCCTTCTTGGGAGCCACAACCCATAATGAGTGCGCATGCTAGAACAAACGCAAATTTTAGCTTTAGAATTTTAGTCATCGTGTTAGTCTTAGTTTAGCCAAACTAACAGATAAGAAGCCTTGTTACAAATTTCCTTATGTAGGCGGCAGTATCAATAGAGCACTCTAAACTTGATTGTATGTTCAATATTTCTCAATGCTTTGGTTAGCTCTTTGTCATAAGCCTTGTCGATATCTGTAATCACATACCCAATACTCTCATTAGTTTTCAAGTATTGCCCAACAATATTGGCATCATGATCTGCTAGGACTTGGTTGATATGAGCTAGGATACCCGTTTTGTTTTCGTGGATATGCAGCAGCCTGTGAGCATTATTAAGCTTAGGAAGATTGAGGTTCGGGAAATTGACGCTTAATCCAGTATTTCCTGTGTTGATGTAGTCCATGATCTTATTGGGTACAAACTCGCCAATATTCTCTTGGGCTTCTTGAGTACTCCCTCCAATGTGGGGGGTAAGTATTGTGTTCGGTAAACCGATCAATTCAGACTCAAATGGATCTTCATTGCTCTTAGGTTCCTCAGGGAAAACGTCTACGCCAGTTCCAAGTATCTTTCCAGATGTAACAGCCGCTTTGAGTGATGGAATATCAACAACGGGTCCTCTTGCCAGGTTCAAGAACACAACGCCATCTTTCATTTGATCAAATTGTGCTTTACCAAAAATATTTTTGTTTTCGGGTCTGCCATCAATATGCAAACTGACAACGTCAGACGTATTAAGTAGTTGATTCAGACTATTGCATTTGGTCGCGTTGCCGAGTGCTAGTCTTTCTTCAATATCATAATACTGTACTTGCATTCCCATGTTTTCTGCTAGAACAGATAATTGAGAACCTATATTACCGTAGCCAATAATGCCTAATCTTTTACCTCTGATCTCATTGCTATTCTTGGCAGTTTTAGACCATTTGCCTTGGTGCATATCAGTACTTTTATCAGGAATACCTCTCATCAACATGATGATCTCAGCTATGGCTAACTCGACAACTGACCTCGTATTGCTGTAAGGTGCATTGAATACAGCTACCCCTTTTTCTACAGCTGCCTGAAGATCAATCTGATTGGTACCAATACAGAATGCTCCAATTGCCATCAGTTTGTCTGCACTTTCAAGTACTTTTCTTGTCACCATGGTTTTAGAGCGAATACCTAGGACATGTATACCTTTTATTTTCTCACATAGCTCTTCCTCATCTAAACCCGCAGGGTAGGATTCAACAGAAAATCCATCATCTTTTAGATTGGCTAAAGCTTTTGGGTGTACATTTTCCAAAAGCAACATTTTAATTCTGTTTTTAGGGTAGGAGAGTGCTCCGCTCATGTTATTCTTAAATAGTATTTCATCAAAACTAGGGGCAATATGGTCTGCTTTCGCTTTTACTTTGTCCCTTTCTACATTTTCTGTGTATGCCCAGAATTGTTTAGCAACTCCAGCCTCTTTTACTTCATAGTCAGTATATCCGTCACCGATCATATGAACCTCGCCTTCAAGTTCTAGTCGCTTGACAAGCTTTACTTTGCCACCATTGGATGAAAGCACATTGTCTTTATTAAAGTCTATGATCTTTCCATCATCGTTGAATACGAAATCATTGGCATAAACATGTTCAGGTCTTATGCCCAAATTGGCTACAACTGGAATGATAAAATCTTTGAAGCCATTGGAAACAATATAAGTATCGGAAGCATTTTGCTCAAAAAAGGCTTTATTCCTTTCGAAAGATTTAGAAATCAATTTGCTCAAGCGTTCCACTAATTCACTCAAATGTTCTTTGCGAGCATCAAGAATTTTAATTCTAGCTTCTAGTGACTCCCTTAATGATAGCTCACCGGCCATTCCTTTGTCAGTAACCTCTTTAATAAGAGTCAGCCTTTCTTCTTTTTCCGGATGATTGGCTAGAGATATCTCCCCAAGAATATCTAAGGCTTCAACCTTTGTGAAGGTGCTGTCAAAATCAATGACAAAATGGTGAGCAGTTTTGGTTTCACTCATTGCGGTTAGCTAAAAATACGTTGCTTATTTGATTGCCTAAAAGCCCTGCAAATCCTGCTGAAATACCACCAATCAAACCTGTCGCTAAAAAAAGAAGGAGCAAATTGCCGTCAATTTGAAGTAAGACTGTGATCTTTTTGGCCAAGGTAAAATCATTTACACTGCTAAGCATGTAGGCGTTTCCTATCCAAAGTAAAGCGATCGCAAGGAAGGGTACAATGAAGGTACTGGCCTTTCTTAAGCGAACGATTGCACTCACAATTAGCGCAGCTAGCATTCCCGACCACCATGGTAAGAAGAGTGATAAAATAAAGCCTAAAACTAGGGTTAGTGCGAAGTTTAAAATTGCTCTATTCATTTTTTTGGAGTTAAGGTTTGAGAAATGAAGGTTTTGCTACCGTTTTGTTGGTGATTAAGATCAAGCTCTAAGTATTCTCCCTTGGCCCAAATGTCTATCATGTCATCATAGAACCTACTTCCAGGGTTACCAGACTGGCCTCCTGGGTACACGCCTAAACCTTTTGGCGTTTCTGACATTTCTACAATCATTCTCCAAGATGGTCCGTGATTTCTACCAGTCGCATTTACTATTCCGCTATTTCCTCCAATTGGAATATTAAATCTAGAAAATGCTGGAAGACCTTGAAGTAGATGTCCTGCGTAGGTTCCTTTATAATCAACCCATTTCAAGCTTCTTCCATTTTCTTTCATGGACACGATTTGCTCGACAGTTTTCTTAAAACCATCAGTGATGAGATCCATAGCCGTTTCTATTTTTTCAGTAGCCTTTATATCCATGATTTCATGACTTGGATGATCTCTTAACAATTCATAAGTGCGATAAGTAAATGGGTACCTGATTAAGCTTTTCATACTATCTAATTCATCATAGACAGCATTTCGAACCTTTGGCCACCATAATTGGAAAATAGTGGCACCTTCTGAATCCATATCATTGTAAAGGTTCCAATTTTTAATCATCTCAAGGATTGCTGCTTCATCTTCGTTGAGGTTCTCTTTGTCAATATTCGCCATGAAAACAGGCATAAGATCAGAAGCCAGCATGTTAAAGTTATTACTATGAAGAGCCTTGATGTCCTCAACATTAAATTTCTCTTTTGACCTAAAATAATTATTAATAACCCTGCTTCGAGTCATGTCATAACCATCATTAAAAACATAGTAAGGGTATTGCTCATCTACAGGATGCTGATTAGCAGAACTGACAAATCCTCTTTCAGGGTTCTTTACGTGAGCATTGTGTTCTTGTGGAATAAAGCCTTGCCAATCGTGCTCAGGGTTGGTTCCGTCCATATAGTATTTACCTTGACCTTCCCATTTATTAGGGAACTTTCCCTGAATCCAAAGGGCAATATCTCCTTCATTAGAACTGAACACAAAGTTTTGAGCAGGTGCCGTATAATGACTTAAGGCTGAAACGTAATCGTCATAATTCTTGCCTTTGTTAAGTTCTATAAATGTCCTTTGATTGTTATTAGGCTCATGACCAATCCACTTCATTGCATAGCCCAGTAATTGAACACCGTTTCCTTTGAAACTTTGATCATAACTTACTGGTCCATGATGCGTGAATGCAATAGTATCGTAATAAGTGTAAGCCCCTCTAATTTTAATTTCTTCAATTCTCATCGAAGTGGTCTTCCATTGCTCATCGTGCCAATAGGCTGTTCTCGATGAATCTTTGAATTTAATTTGATACCAGTCTTTGACATCTCTAGTGGCGTTTGTTACACCCCACGAAATATGTTCATTAAAGCCAGATATAACACCAAGAGCACCTGGTAATGTAGCTCCGAAGACATTTTTGTCAGGTGTTTGCAAATGCATGACATACCAAATTGAAGGTAGGTTCAACCCTAAATGAGGGTCATTCGCCAATATTGGGTTCCCAGAGTAAGACTTTTCTGGTCCTACAGCCCAATTATTGCTACCATTGTCTGGGTGTGGTTTAGTCATAAAACCGTTTGCAGGGTTCACAGGATAATTGCCTTCCGGGACATTTGGTACGTTTACTTCCCATTTGCTCCAGTCACGTGCTTTAGGTATCACAGGATCTATTGCATCAAAAAAATCAGGGAAAAGAAAGTCAAATTTTTCTTGACCAATCTCAGCGACTAGGTTTGAAAACTCTAGGTCACTTTCTCCGCCAGCCAGCATATCAGTCATATACATCAATAGAAGTGCTGTTTTTAAGGTCGTCCATTCTTCAGGAGCATAATCTAGAAGTTTATATTCGACAGGATAGGTAGCAGGAGTCAATGAATTGATAAAGGAGTTAACCCCTTCAGCGTATGCTTCTACATAAGCCTTGACTTCAGGATCGCTTTCCATAAAGTCTCTGGCATTTTCAGCTGCCCACAGCATGCCCTTTCTTCTTTGCTCTCTGTCATAATTAATTGCTGCAGGCCCTACGACTTCTGAAAGTCTTCCGGCAGCCGCATGGGTTTGGAATTCCATTTGCCATAATCTAGCCTGTGCCGTCAAAAACCCTTGAGCTCGATAGAGGTCTTGGTCATTTGTGGCATAAACATGAGGGATTAGGTGATCATCAAAACTCACAGAAACTTCTTCCGACAAACCTGCCAATTCAAGATTGGTTATAAAACTGTCTTCTGATTCGTCATTTTGCCAAAACCCTTGATTTGGAGACAGGAATTTACCGAGTGGTGGTATTTGACCAAACTTGGTATTTAGAGAAAAACCGATAGCAACGACTAATATTAGACTTATTGTTAATTTAAAGTACTTCATAGGCAAGCAATAAATTTCCGAAACATAAGAATGTTCATGATATCAAAGAAGAATAGGTATTCAAAATCATGAATTTATTGTAAAGGCGTTTAGCTTTATATCTTTGCGTTCAGAATGTCTACAAGAAGCGAAAAAATAATTGCCAAAGCGAAGAACATCAAATGTATCATTAGTGATGTGGATGGAGTGATGACCAATGGAGATATTATTTATGACAACAACGGTTTAGAATCAAAGCACTTCAGCGTAAAGGATGGTCAAATCATTAAATACTTGAAGTCTTCCAGTATTTTGATCGGAGTAATTACAGGAAGAGATTCACAAGTTGTAAAGAATCGTTGTAGAGAATTAGAAATGGACTTCCATTTTCATGGCATAAAAGACAAAAATGCGACCCTTAATTCATTGCTTGAGGAATACCATTTGGAATTAAATCAGGTTGCATACATTGGCGATGACTTGAATGATCTACCCGTACTTTCAAAAGTTGGTTTAAGTGCGACCCCTGCAGACGGCCACTTTAAGGTCAAAAAAGAAGTAGACTTAGTTTTGAATACTCAAGGAGGTAAGGGAGCCTTGCGGGAATTATCCGATATTATTTTAGATTCACAAGATTTATACGACTCAATAATCAGTAAACTGTTAGAATGAAGAAATTTGATAAAGCCTTTGAAATTGCTCAAGGTATAAAAATTGGGGAAGGCCAAATGGTCTTGTTCTCAGGGCCTTGTGCAATAGAGTCGTGGGATGTCTGTGCGAAGGTGGCAGAAAGCCTGAAGGAAACTTGTGAAAGGCTTGATATTCGGTATATATTTAAAGCTTCATTCGATAAGGCAAATCGCACTTCAGTTGACTCCTATAGGGGAGTAGGGTTTGAGGAAGGATTAGCTGTATTAGACAGGATAGGTAAAGAATTTGATCTTCCTGTTGTCACCGACATTCACGAAGCAAGCCAAGCTAAACCTGTGAGTGACGTGGCGCAAGCATTGCAAATTCCTGCTTATTTATGCCGCCAGACAGACCTACTAGTAGCGGCAGGTGAAACGGGAAAAACGATAAAGATTAAGAGAGGCCAGTTTATGGCACCATCCGACATGCAATACGCAGCAAATAAGGTGAAATCGACAGGTAACGAAAAAGTAATCCTAACAGAGAGAGGAGCATCTTTTGGCTATCATAATTTAGTTGTAGATATGCGTGCACTACCCACAATGAGACAATACGCTCCGGTTGTTTTTGACGTTACTCATAGTGTACAACAGCCTGGCGGAGAAGGTGGTAGTTCGGGAGGCCAAAAAGAATTTGCTCCATACTTATGTAGAGCGGCAGGTGCTGCCGGTGTTGATGGTTTTTTCATAGAAACTCATCCTGACCCAAATAAGGCAAAAAGTGATGGACCGAACATGGTGCCATTGCACAAAATGAACGATTTTTTGATCATGGCCAAAGGAGCATTCGAACTTGGTCAACAGGCAAACTTTGATTTTGAATGATAAACACTTTTAAGCAACTCTTCGCTTTTCTTGTTCTGGTTATCCTAGCCAGTAGTTGCATACCCAATGAAAAGGTAGTCTACCTACAGAATAAAGAGCTTGAGCCTAGATTGGAAAATGACTCCTTAATCGCACTAAAAAGAATCGAGTATCGATTACAGCCAAATGATATACTCTTAATTAATTTTTATTCAAGAGAAGAAGAAGCGGTAGAACGTTATTACCCCATTTTCGCAAGGCCATCCATAATTGCTCAAGGTAATCGGAATGGTAATGGCGGCTTAAATGACCCGTATTTAACAGGATATAATGTGGATAAAGATGGTAATATCGAAATAAATGCATTAGGGCGTGTAAAAGCAGCTGGCTTAACAACATCCGAGTTAAAGTACGAGATTGAAAGGCAGATTCGTGAAAAAGATGGTGTGATGGATATTCTTGTAGGGGTTAAGTTAAGTGGTATTCCGTATACTATTTACGGAGAGGTGCAAAATGTTGGACCAAGAACACTCAGACTTTATGAAGCTAATGTTCTAGAAGCAATTGCTGCTGCAGGTGATCTGACAATTAATGCTGATCGCGCTCATGTGAAAGTTCTAAGGCAATATCCAGATGGCGTGAAAATTCACGAGATTGATGTAACGGGAAGGGCCTTTATAGAGACTGAGTATTTCTTATTAAAGCCTGATGACATCATTTATGTACCGCCTCTCAAGATTAGAGAATTGGGGACTGGAGCTACTGCATTAGAAACCTTCGCAACAATTGTAACTGTTATTTCAGGAACTGCACTAATTATTAGTATTATCACTAATTGATGGCTGGCGAATTCGATTTTTTTGAAGAGAGTACTGGTACAGGTACCACTTCTGCGATTGATCCTAGATTGATTCTGATTAAGGTTATTAGATCTTGGCCAATTGTTTTAGTCTCTATTTTATTGGGTTTACTAAGTGTTTTTATTTACCACCGATACTCAACTGAAAAGTTCTACCTCCAAGGAACCCTTTTAATCCCAGAGTCTAACCCTGAAATATCTAGTGGTTTGCTTGCTGACCTTTTTGGTAATGGCAATTCAAATTTTTTGAATGAGCTTGAAGTTTTGCGAAGCGAAAAAATTACTCAAGAGGCGATTGCTAACCTTGATTTTGAAGTAGAGTATTTTTCAAAGGGTAGAATCAAATCCATTGAAGAATATAATTCTTTACCCTTTAGAATAATTCAAACTGAAGGGCATAAACAAATTACTAGTAAGAACTTTCTAGTCTCATTTTATGAGAATAACCAATTTCGAATTACACTAGAAGAGGATGAAGGTCACGATGGTTCTAAGTTGTTTCTACCTAATAGTCTTGTGGAATCTGATGAGTACAGCTTTACAGTGTTTTTCGACCGTAATGTTGATCTCAAAGGGAAAGAATTTGTTATAAGATTTAGGTCCCAAAACTCTTTAATAAATGAGTGGAATAATAAGCTGAAAGTAACCTATTTAGCTGAGTTTACAACGATTGCAAAGTTAAGTTTAATTCATACTGAACCACAGAAAGGAGCCGCCTTTATTAATTCAGTCATGGAAGCTTACCGTTCAAAAGAATTGCAAAGAAAGAACGAAGCTTCAGATAGAACTATAGCATATATAGACCGAGAATTAAGAGTGCTTGATGATACACTTGCCATTTATGAAAGTCAATTAGATAAGGTAAGGGTTGAAGAGAGGATTACTACACTTGACAATGATATATTGGGTAACCGCGCCTTACAAAACTTAACGGATTTAGAGCAGAAAAGAGAATTAGCCAAAGGTTCTATTAGAGCTTTAGAAGAGAATCTCTCCTTTTTAAATGATACGTCCAAATTTAGGCAAATATTTGTACCGATTACTCTAGAAGCGAACTCAAGTCTTTCAACTTACATAGAAAGGCTGCAAAATATTGTGATTGAAAGAAATGAGAAAGCCAAGACTTTAGACCCTGCCAAGAGTGATGTTATAAAAACATTAGATACCCAAATTCAAGGTTTAGTCGATTTGATACGAAATACTGCTGAAGTTCAGATCAATGAACTCAATGCATCTTTAGAAAACTTAAATCAAAGAATTGCTAGAGCTAATAAAGAGTTTGAAAGATTCCCTGCTAAACAACGTGAGTTAAGCGATATCCAAAGAATCTATGATGTTTATTTTGGTATGTTTACTTTTTTTAGCCAAAAGAGGGCAGAAGCAGGTATCGGTAAAGCTCGAAATGAGGCAAATGCTCAAGTGGTAGATTTGGCAGATGCTAATGTTAGTGCCGTTTTCCCTAATAAACCTTTTAATTATCTGGTTGGTACAATGGCTGGCTTGATTTTGCCATTGCTATTTATAGTTGTCAAAGAGCTTTTGAACGAGAAAATTGAATTTCGTAAACAAATTGAAAAGCTCAGTTCGATTCCTATTATTGGTATGATAGGTCATAATAAACATGAGGATAATTTGGCAATCCTTGAACATCCAAAGTCCATTATGTCTGAATCATTTAGAGCCATTAGGTCCAATATGGCTTATTTAAGTAAAGGAAAAGAGGCGAAAACTGTTCTTTTCACCTCCAATGCATCGGGTGAAGGCAAATCATTCTGTTCTTTAAATATGGCTTCAATGTTGGCTATTTCTGGATATAAGACTGTTTTGGTCGGTCTTGATTTGAGAAAGCCTAAGTTGTTTGATGAGTTTGATCTGACTAATGAGTTTGGTATATCCAATTACCTAGCGGGTTTTGTTGGCAAGGATAAAATCATTCAGCATACGCGCTATGAAAACCTTGATTTAATTTCTGCTGGACCAGTACCTCCCAATCCTGCAGAGCTTCTTATTTCTAAGGAATTGTCCAACTTGATTCAGGATCTTCAAAAAGAATATGATAGAGTAGTCATTGATACACCACCTATAGGTATTGTTGCAGATACATTTAATTTGACAAAACTTGCTGATCTAAATGTTTTTGTGATCCGGCAAAATTATACAGTAAAACAAGTCTTCCCGTTTTTGAACGAAGTCACGAAAAAAGGACTAGTTGAAAATGCCACATTGCTATTGAATGACTTTAAAGTAAATCAGGGTTATGGTTACGGCTATGGTTATGGCTATGGTTATGGCTATGGTTATGGCTATGGCTATGGCTATGGCTATGGTTATGGCTATGGTAACTATGGTGGAGGGTATTATTCTGATGAGGAGAGTATCGCAAAACGTAAAAGGTCCATTTTTAAAAAACTGAGAAATTGATTGATAAAAAATGGGATATAATAATTGAACCCAAGAGTTCAATTTTTGACCTTAAAATCAAAGAAATTAGGCAGTATAAAGATCTGCTTTTTCTGTTCGTGAGGAGAGACCTCGTAGCTCAGTATAAACAAACCATTCTGGGACCATTATGGTACTTTATACAGCCAATACTTACTACAATAACCTTTACCTTTATTTTCGGTAATGTGGCCGGTATTTCTACCGAGGATTTACCAAAACCACTGTTCTATTTATCTGGTATAACTTGTTGGAGATATTTTTCCACTGCGCTAACTAGAACATCTCATACTTTTTCAACTAATGCTGGGTTATTTTCAAAAGTATATTTTCCTAGAGCTATAGTGCCAATTGCAGCTACCATAACTAATTTAGTAACCTTTGGGATACAACTATTACTATTCGTTGCAATATACCTGTACTACCAGTTTTCTGAGGATGTTGTATTTGAATTACAAACTGAAATTGTTCTTTTCCCTTTGCTCGTTCTGATTATGATGATGTTAGGACTTGGGTTTGGTATGTTGTTGTCATCAATGACTACAAAATATAGAGACTTAAAGAACTTAATTGCTTTTGGTATTCAACTCCTTATGTACTGTGCTCCGGTCATCTACCCAATGTCTGCTATTCCTTCTGAATACAGTTTAATTATACTTGCCAACCCGATGACACCAATTATTGAAACATTTCGATATATGTTCTTCGGTTCTGGTTTAATGAATTATTACGCTCTTCTCTATTCATTAGGTTTCGCGGTTATCATATTTTTAATAGGACTCCTAATTTTTAATAGGACCGAGAAAAATTTTATTGATACAGTATAAAGCAAAAATTAATGTCTGATATCGCTATTAGGGTAGATAATTTATCTAAACAGTATCGTTTAGGTACAGTTGGAACAGGATCTTTAAGTGATGACCTCAAGCGTTTTTGGGCTAAAGTTAGAGGTAAGGAAGATCCTTTTTTACAAATTGGTGAGGTGAATGACAGAACTCAATATTCCAATTCTGAATATGTTTGGCCTCTGAAGGATATTAATTTTGAAGTTAAAAAGGGTGAAGTTTTAGGTATCATAGGTAAGAATGGTGCTGGTAAAAGCACCTTGCTAAAAATTTTATCTAAAGTCACTGGCCCAACTACTGGCCGTATATTAGCTAATGGCAGAATTGGTTCTTTATTGGAGGTAGGTACAGGTTTTCATCCAGAGTTGACTGGTATGGAAAATATTTTTCTCAATGGAGCAATTCTAGGAATGACCAAGAAAGAGATAAGCTTAAAGCTAGACGAGATTATTGAGTTTTCGGGTTGCGAAAGGTACACCGACACACCAGTGAAACGCTATTCATCTGGTATGAAAGTACGGTTGGGTTTTGCAGTTGCTGCCTTTCTCGAGCCAGAGATTCTGATCGTTGATGAAGTATTGGCAGTTGGTGATGCGGAATTCCAGAAAAAGGCGATTGGAAAGATGCAAGATGTAAGTAGTAAAGAAGGAAGAACAGTACTTTTTGTCAGTCACAACATGGCAAGTGTTAAAAGTTTGTGTTCGAAGGGCTTACTTCTGGAGAATGGCTTAATTAAATACTCCGGTGCTGTAGATCAGGTCATAAATCAGTATATGTCAAATGGAGCTGAATTAAGCAATTTCTGGTCATTCAATGGAGAATATAAAAATGAGCATGTCGAATTACTCAGTATTAGGATTAAAGCAGTTGGTAAAGATGGACTGGAACCTATTGATGAATTTGATTCGGTTGTTATCGAGACAAACTTTATAATCAAACTCGACCCCTCTAGATATCAGATAACATACTTATTAAAAAATGATTCAGGTCAAGATCTTTTTACATTTTCATCAAAAAGAAGCAATGTAGAATTGAGAAATGGTACTAATCAAACAAGTTGTTTCTTAGAACCAGGATTTCTTAATATTTCAAACTACTATCTAGATATTTATATTATTAGGGATTCGAAGGAGTCAGTATTTAAAATGAAAGACATAGCAGGTTTTAGTGTTCAGCAGGGAAAAAGAGAAGTAGGAAGCTGGTTCGGGAGAGAACCAGGTCTAATAAAACCGAATATTGAATGGAAATTGGAAAACTAAATGAAGAAAAAGCTAAAAGTTGTTTTGAGGAGAATTTTGATGCCTTTGGTATTTAAATTAGGGTTTATTGACTCATCGGAACGTGCATCCAATAACGAAAGTGTCAATTCGACAAAGTTGACCTTACTAGATAATTTGTATAGGAATCTAATAATTACTGGCCTGAGAGTTAATCATATTGTTGATATCGGAGCTAACCATGGTTATTGGACGCGAGAAGCCTTGAAGCATTTTCCGGATGCTTCTTATTCTTTAATAGAGCCTCAAGACCATCTTAAAGTATTTGTAGAAGATCTTGTCACTTCAAACCCTAAGATAAAATGGTATAATATGGGTATGGGAAAGGAAAAAGGGGAGTTTGATTTTACGATAGTAGATAGAGATGACAGCTGTTCTTTTAGATATTCCAAAGAGGAAGCTGATTCATTGGGATTTAAACAAATCAAAATTCCTGTTAACACATTAGCGGATTTAGTAATGGAAGAATCCCTACCTATTCCGGAATTGGTTAAAATAGATGCAGAAGGTCTGGATTTAGATGTACTGAGAGGCTGTAAAGGATTGTTGGGGAAAACAGAGGTGTTTTTGGTTGAAGCTGCTGTGGTGAGCAAAAATTTTGATAATAATGTTCAAACCGTAGTAAGTTTTATGGCTGATAATGGATATCGATTGTTTGATATAACAGATTTGAATAGACCTTGGAATTTAAAGGTGCTTTGGCTTGTTGAGCTGGCATTTGTTAAAATTGACGGAATTATCGATTCATATAAGTTTAAAGGAGATAAGGATTGATTCCTGTTACTAAACCTTACCTGCCACCCAAGAGGGATTACCAAAAGTACGTGTCAGACGTTTGGAAACGTAACTGGTTTACCAATAGTGGTCCCCTAGTCAGTGATTTCGAACTGAGGCTGAAAAAGTATCTGAACTTAGACCATATGCTATTTGTAAGTAATGGTACTATTGCAATCCAAATGGCGATAAAGGCCTTGGGGATTACAAAAAAGGTGATAACTACACCATTTAGCTATGTAGCAACAACCAGCAGTTTGGTATGGGAGGGTTGTACTCCTGTATACGCTGACATTGATCCGTTGACTTTCAACATCGATCCAAAAAAGGTTGAGAAGTTAATTGATAAAGATACTGAAGCAATTTTGGCAACACACTGCTTTGGAAACCCCTGTGATATTGAAGGAATTGATAAAGTTGCAAAAAAACATGGTTTAAAGGTTATCTATGACGCTGCGCATTGTTTTGGTACAGAGTTTAATGGTAAGAGTGTATTTCACTATGGAGATATTAGTACCACAAGTTTTCATGCCACTAAATTGTTTCATACGGTAGAAGGAGGTGCAGTATTCACTCGTGATCCCGATCTATTGAAAAGGATGTTTCGGTTTCGGAATTTTGGTCATGCCGGTCCGGCCAATTTTGACGGAGTGGGAATAAACGCTAAGAATTCTGAGTTGCATGCGGCTATGGGCTTAGTGAACTTACAGTATGCGGATCAGATTCTTGAAAGAAGAAAAAAACAATATCAGCTTTATGATTCATTACTTAAGAGGTTGAATAAATCGAGTCAAAAAACAGTCGAAAAAGGCAATAGTAACTTTTCCTACTACCCTGTTGTACTGCCCTCTGAATCATCAATGCTAAGAATGAAAAAGGCTTTGGAGTCTAGTGAGATTTACCCTAGAAGGTATTTTTATCCTTCTCTTTCTTCACTAAGTTATTTGTCAGCCTCACAACCCACTCCTATTTCAGATGATATTTCAAGCAGAATACTCTGTTTGCCAATTTATCATGCGTTGACTGAAGCCGAACAAAAGTTAATTGCTAGAATACTTCTTAGAACACAGAAATATTAAATTATGGAAATAAGAATGATTGGATATTCAAAGATTAAAGAGTTCATATTTCTAATGATACTCGTTTTGTTAGTTTTTGATTTAATTCAATCGAGGATTATTTGGGAGTATTTCAAAACTTCCTTAACGGTACAAATCTATTTGCTTATTCACTTGTCTGCTGTCCTGGCACTCATCATTTGGCTTGTACAGAGCTTTCGTAAAAGGAAAGGTGTTATTTATTGGTTTTTTTCTCAGTTTAGAGGAGCCCGAGTGCCAAAGGGAGCTAAGATTGCAGTATTAATCGTGGTTATTGGTAATGTCGTAAGTATTGGGATTGGTAAGCCTAGTTACCCATTTTATGATGTAGGTATGTTCCGGTGGAGTACTAATTTTTATAATCCAGACAAAATAGTCTATCAACCGAAGTATTATTACTACGATGAGAAAGAAGTTAAGATACTCGATTTGAGAAAGGAGGGTTTTTATTTTCTTGCTGATCATTGGGGTTGGGGGTATACCCATGAATTTACTTTTGCAGCTACTTATCATAACAAGTCTCAAAAAGAGAATTTCGATTTTCTTTTGAATGAGGCAAACAAGCTTGGAATTGATTCTCTTTGGGTTGGAGTTCATGCCGTAAATTATGAAACTAAACAAGTTTGGTTTGATCCAGACCCTTGTAAAGCAATTAAAACTAACTCCAACGAGATCATTCATTATGGTCCAATCTATATACCTGATTATCAGTTAAAAAAATGTAATGTGTTTGCTAAGTAGAAATGTAATTTGGACTTCCAAGCGCTCATCGAAACAAGTAAAGTTTTGTTTTTGTGTTTAATATCAAAGAAAATAATTTATTAAGTAGAATGAGCCAGGAAGGCTCTTCTAATCAACTGGCTGTGTTTAGGGTGCTTCTTGGGATGCAGATATTTTATGCTTCCCATAGCCTGCTTTTGGATTTACTGCAAGTGGTTGATGGAACTAGCCGTGAGACCATTTTTCCAGAATTTATAGATGTTCAGATAGCACTTATCGCAGTGCCGTATTTGCAGATAACTGTCCAGGTATTATCTGTATTTATGGTCCTAGGCCTGTTTACCCGCTATATAATGCCTTTGCTTTTTGTTTCTGTTTTGCTACTCTTTAGCTATTGGTATAGTAAGTATGATGCTCCGGTACAATGGCTTTATATATGGTTTCCACTATTGATTTTGTGTTTTGGCAAGCCATCAGATGCGTTGTCCTTAGACAGGCTTTTTAATCTAACACAGAAACCCGGAACCATTCGAACTAGTCAGTCTTACAGATGGCCCATAGAGCTTGTGTCAGGTTGGTTTGCGTATATTTATGTAGCCGCAGGTTTAGCTAAAATATTGCCTTTCGAAAAAGGTGTCACTTGGTTAGATGGTGGTACAAGTCACAAGATCATCTACTATCGATTTTTGGATTCTGCTTTATTTTATTTGTTTGAAAAACCCTTTTTTGATTACTCAAGTAATCAATGGGTTTTCTCTGCCCTATCGGTAGGATCGTTATTCATTGAGCTTTCTTGTATAGTCATTTTTTTTACCAATAGATTTAATAAATGGGTTTTGGCTGGAGTTATTCTTATGCACTTCTTTTTATACCTGACCGGTGTTCCTGGTTTTATGCAGACAGCACTGGTCCTTGGGGTCTGCCTATTGCCACCAAGAGTATTTACTTTACCAAAGTGGTTGGCGTTTAATCAATGAACGTCCGAATAAATATGTTCTATGCAGAATTTTTTTTTGAAATAAATAAAGCTAAAGACTAATTCTAAATGATAGATTGGAAGCTCAGAATATCCTCACACTTTCCTTCGCAAAAACAAAAAGATGGAGAAATCACTATTTGTGAGTTTCCAGGATCTTTGTCACTCGATTTTCATAAGAAAATGCCCAAGGGAGCTGCATTGAGAGAGCTAGAGAAACAGCAATTTCATTTATCAAATTGGGAAACACCATATTATTCAGAAGCCATAAGAGGCTTTCTAAAAGACGTAGACAAATCCTCAATAATACTAGATGCTGGCTGTGGTGACGGACGGTTTACTAAGTTGTTAATCGAGCTTGGTTTCAGCAAGATTGTAGCCACTGATATTGACATTAAACCACTTAAAAGTCTCGAACAATACTTGAGGGAAAGGAATTGTTTGGACAAAGTGCTTCTGGTAAACTGTGGCTTGGATAGAATACCATGCGATGATGATACCTTTGACGCAGTCTTGGCAATTGGTGTTTTGTATTATTTGAACGAGAATTTCGAAAATGGTTTGGCTGAAGTTTCAAGGGTGCTTAAGAAAGGAGGTATGTTGGTGAATAGTGAACCAGATTTGGAAGGAGCTATTTATAAATCCGTGTTTTTTGAACGCTTGGATGATGTTTTGGAGAATTATTTCAAAAGAGTTTTCAAAGAAGAAAAAGGTACAACACCTTTCAAGTTTAAGCTGTTTACGGAGAATGAGATTCGGGGACACTTGTTAAAACATGGATTCTCAGTAAAAGATAAATATGGACTCTCACTTTTTCCATCAATTGTCAGAATTCTCTTGGTAAGAGAGGAATTAAAGCGAGAAGAAATTGTGGAGAAGGAAAAGGAAATTATAGAGGTCATGAAATTCCTGAATGGTGATGGTAAGTTAAACAAGCATATCATATGGAAGTCCATCAAAGAGTGAAACTTTTTTTGATTGGAGATTTGCCTTTAGGATCAGAAGTCTTGAAGCATTTTCATAGAATAGAAGAAGTGGAAATTGTTGGCGTTTTAGTGCAATCACCCAACAAGAGATTTCAAAATGACCCTTTTGAGGAGAGCAAGAACATGTTCGAAGTAGCCAAAACTTTTGGTATTAAGACTTTTTTCTCAACAAAGGAAGTGTTAACTCAGTTTGACCCGGGAAGTATTGATGTTGGTATTTCATGCAGAGCTTCTATTATCTACAAGCCTGATTTTATCTCAATATTCAAACATTATTTCATAAACATGCATGGAGGTATTTTACCTTCCAGGGCAGGAGTTCATATAGCTTGTCATGTACTTATTGAGGGGGATCGAAAAAGTGGAGGAACTCTTCATTTAATCAACAAAAAAATAGATGATGGGGCCATTATAGATAGACTATTTTTTGACATCGAACCTACTGATACAGCATTGTCAGTTTATAAAAAAACCAATATAGCTTTACTGGATTTAGTGAAGAGAAACACCAAACATATTCTTGGTAATGAGTTGAAAATGAGACAGCAAGAAGAATATATCAAAGAGGGAGAGGAGAGAAAATATTTTAATAAGGATGCCCTGTCAAAAAAGAAGCAACTGACCCTCGATATGAGACCAAATTACATTGATAGAGTAGTTCGGGCTTGCGATTTCCCTGGTCATGAACCTGCTTACATTGTGATAGGTAAGAATAAGCTTTATCTCACAACTCAGCGTTATTTTAATACTGATCAATGACACCGCTTCATGAATCAACACGTCTTGCTGAATTGCTTGATATTCAGTTATTCATCAAGCGAGATGACTTCTATCCTATGAGTGGAGGCGGCAACAAAGCTCGTAAGTTAGATTTAATTATTTCCTCTGAAGTATCTGACACTTACAATGCCGTAGTAAGTACTGGAAGTAACCATTCGAATCATATGCGAGCTACTGCGCTTAGAGCTGCCGAATTGGGTTGGAAGTGCATACTCATAGTCCACGATGAGAAGCCAGAAGAATATGCGGGCAACCTGAAGATTGTTTCATTATCTGGAGCTGAGTTAAGGTTTGTGCAAAAGCATGAAGTAAAGGAAGCGATGGATAAAGCAATGGATGATTTGAGAGAGTCGGGCTACAGTCCATTTTATATCTGGGGAGGAGGACATAGTATACAGGGAGCCTTGGCATATTATCATGCCATTGAGGAACTTTCAACACAACTTAAAGATTCGGCAGTCGATTATGTGGTTGTTGCTAGTGGTACAGGTACCACACAAGCCGGAATACACGTAGGAATAAAAGAACGAATGCCTTTTTGTAAAGTACTCGGTGTTTCGGTTGCCAGGCAAAAGGAAAGGGGACTTCGTGCCGTTGTAGAAAGCGCTGCTGAGCTGAAGAATTATTTAAAAATCGATGTGGCCACTCAAGAGGTTTTGTTTGACGACAGTAAAATGGGAAATGGGTATGGGCATACATTTCCTCAATTAGAAAACACTATTTGTTGGGCTGCAGAAAATGAAGGATTGATTCTGGATCCTGTTTATACGGGTAAGGCTTTTTATGGCTTAAGAGAATATGTAAAAGACGGTACAATTGCCCGCGGCTCACGAGTGGTGTTTTGGCATACAGGAGGCTTGTTAAACTTAATGACTTCTTACCATTAAAGTGAACGTTCTTTTAACCAGCGCTGGCAGAAGGAACTATCTTGTCTCATACTTTCAAGAGGCACTCAAGGAGTTTGGAGGTAAGGTTTTTGCGATAAATAGCGAAGAGAATTCATCAGCACTTTGGGTTGCAGATGAGTTCGTCCAATCTCCTCTTATTTATGATCCCCAATACCCAGAGTTCCTTTTAGAATATTGTCTTCGCAAAAAAGTTGAATTGGTAATTTCTTTGTTTGACATTGAACTACCAGTTCTTTCTAGCTTAAAGCCTCTGTTTGATAGTCATGGTATAAGATTACTAGTTGGAGATGAATGGTTGACCCGAATGGCAAATGACAAATGGGAAACGCAAAGCTTCTTGGTAAAAAATGATTTTTTGACCGTTCCCTGCTTTTTAACTTTAGAAGATTTCTTCAAGGCTCATCAATCAGAAAAAGTTGATTTTCCTGTATTTGTCAAACCAAGATGGGGGATGGGATCTTTATCAATTTACAAAGCAGAAGATGCAAGTGAGCTGGAATTCTTTTACAAACTTGTTAAGAAAGAAATTACCCGTAGTGCTTTGAAATATGAAAGCAAAGAAGATCTCGAAAACTGTGTAATTATACAATCTGTCATGCCAGGGCAAGAGTATGGTTTAGACATAATCAACGATTTGAAAGGGGACTACTGTACTACAATAGTAAAAAAGAAGTTAGCCATGCGATCGGGGGAAACAGATTGTGCCAAGGTGGTTTCCAACAAGATTCTTGAAAAATTAGGTGAATGCCTCGGTAGATTGACAGGTCATCCTGGGAACTTAGATATTGATGTTTTTCTAGACGGCTTAAACGCCTATGTGCTTGAATTAAACCCTCGTTTTGGAGGTGGTTATCCTTTTAGCCACGAAGCAGGGGTTAATTTACCAAAAGCAATTGTAGGGTGGTTAAACAACGAAGAGCTTGACTTAGAACAACTTTTGAGCCCGAGGATGGGGACCCTTTCCATTAAAGGAATCAAGATGATATCGAGACACTCTGAAGCTACGAATTAAGGTTTAATTAAGTATCTTGAAAAAGAACCTAGCTGATTCAGAATGGTCTTATGGCTCTGAAATAGTAGTTAATGTTTTAATAACTACATATAATCATGAGAGATTCATTTCCAGAGCAATTGAAAGTGCATTAAATCAAGTCACTGATTTTAGAGTTCAGCTCATTATAAATGACGATGCCTCTACAGATATGACTTCGAACATTGTGAGGTCATATCAAGAAAAATATCCTGACACTATTGTAGCAATTCTGCATGAAAGAAATCAATATTCTTTAGGGAAAAAGCCATGGTATGAAGAACTTTTCCCTAGTGTAAATAGCCAGTATGTGGCAATGTTAGATGGTGATGATTATTGGACTGACGCATATAAACTTAGTAAGCAAGTAGAGTTTTTAAGGAGCAATCAACATTGCTCCATGGTATATCACGACTTGGTCAGAGTAGGAGAAAATGAGGAGATAATTCAAAAAGAGCCTTTATCAAGTGATTATTTCGAGCTTTCAAATGTTGATTTTTTAAGGTTTGAATATTCGACACCTCCCACTTCAACTTTGATGTTCAAATCAGAAATTCTTAAAAAGATCCCAAGCTGGTTTCCTTTATTGCCATATGGCGATCGTGGACTGACTATTTTGGCTAGTAACCATGGAATGATTTTAGGCCTAAAGGAAAAGATGGGTGTGTATCGGGTTCACAGTGGTGGTGTTAAATCAGGGAGCTCGTATTTGAAGAATACTGCTGACGATATATACTTTCGAAAACTCATGATTAAAAATCTTAGATTCTCAGACCAAAGCATTTATCAATTCAATGCTCAGAGAATTATTGAACTGGAATTAATAAGGTTTTCAGTACTGTGCTTAAAAAATAAAAATTTTAAAGGATTAATAATAAATCAATTAAAACTATTGATATTTTTTATGTCGAACAGTAAAAAAATAAAATTGAAAAACCTTAATCTATTACTCTATTTTAAAAAAATAGTCAGAGATGTTAAGGTGACTTTTCTTGATCGTTTGACAAAGCCATAACCTGAATTTTAAAATTATTCTCAATTAGATCTCAGTCATTAATGATAGCTTGGAAAAATACTACTCCTGTTTTAAGACAGGCTGTTTATTATTTAAGACAAAGGAAGGCACAACGAAGGTATTTTGACCATTTCGTTCTAAAGCCTTCTAAGATTTTGGTGCCCAGACCTTATAGAAAACAGGGTTATCAGTCTATGCTGGCACGCTACAAGAATAAATATTCTGAAAGGGAAAGATGCTTTGTGATTGCCAATGGGCCAAGTTTGAAAGGACTTGATTTGTCCTTTTTGAAAGATGAAATCACGATAGGTTGCAATGGGATTTATAAGAACTTTGATGATTGGGGGTTTCATACAGATTTCTTATTGTTTGAAGATGTTGAACAGTTTGAAATTCGGGCCGAAGAGCTTAAGTCTGTAAAGGGACCGACAATGTTAGCAGCTATTTATAATGCATATGCCATTGCTGATACTAAAGAATGGCTCTTTTTCAATTCGCCAAGATGTATGAATAATTTATATTACTGGAATGAAGAATATCCGCAATTTTCTAAAGATTTTGCAAGTATTGTACATTTAGGGTCAACAGTATCCACAATAATGCTTCAATGGGCTTATCATTTAGGGTTTAAGAAAGTGTATTTGTTGGGGCTAGATCATGACTATGGTAAGTTACCGGCCCTTTTTCCTCCTGGCAAAATCGTAATCGATGAAACTAACATTGATATGGTGAAAGAATGCCACTTTGATCCCAATTATTACCAATTAGGCGATGTGATTGGAGTTCCAGATGTGGCTCGTCAAGACAAGGCATATGCGAAATGCAAAACCTCTTTTGAAGAAGATGGTAGAGAAATTATAAACCTCAACCCGACTTCGAAATTAGAAGTCTTCAAAAAGCAAAATATATCCTCGATTACTTAGAATTTAAGTGAGTGAATTTTAACTCATTAGAATACCTATTATTCCTGCCTCTGACTCTTGCTATTTATTGGAGTTTAAAAAGAACGGGCTTAATGATGCAAAACGCATTTTTGCTTTTGGCCAGCTATACTTTTTATGGGTGGTGGGACTGGAGGTTTCTATCTTTGATTATTTTCTCAACTCTTATAGACTACTTCGTTGGGTTGAGAATAGCATCTGCCAATTCACCCAAGAAATCTAAGTTGTGGCTGGTTGTGAGTCTTGTTATCAACCTTGGATTACTGGGTTTTTTTAAATACTTCAATTTTTTTGTTGATTCTTGGGTGGCGATTTGGGGTGAATTTGGAATCATAGTAGATCCATGGTCCCTCAACATCATCCTACCGGTAGGTATTTCATTTTATACATTCCAGACATTAAGCTACTCCATAGATATTTATCGAGGCCAGTTAAAGCCAACTAAAGACCTTCTGAGCTTTGCAGTATTTGTGAGCTATTTTCCACAACTTGTTGCTGGCCCAATAGAAAGGGCTAAAGTACTTCTGCCACAAATCTCAAGTGCTCGAAAGTTCTCGATTAAGAACTTTGAAGAAGGCATATTTCTGATTTTGATTGGTTTTTCTTCAAAAGCGTAGTGGGCGACAACAGTGCTATTGTATCTAATGCCGTATTTAATGCTCCTGACGAATACCAGGGTTTTGATATATGGTTGGGCGTCTATGGGTTTGCATTTCAAATATTTGGTGATTTTGCGGGCTATTCGAGCATTGCCAGAGGTACCAGTCTTTTGTTTGGGATTAGCCTCAATAGAAATTTTCACAACCCTTATTTTGCAGTAAGTCCTTCCGATTTTTGGAAACGCTGGCACATCAGCCTCTCATCGTGGCTTAGAGACTATTTGTATATCTCATTGGGAGGTAACAGGAAAGGTAAGCTCCTCACGATGCGTAACTTGTATCTGACCATGCTCTTAGGGGGGCTTTGGCATGGAGCAAGTTGGAACTTTGTTTTATGGGGAGCTTTTCATGGAACCATTTTGGTAATCTATCATAGTTTTTGGCCAGATAAGAAAGTAGAAAGGACGGGGTATAGAAAGCTGATCTCTGTTTTTATTATGTTCCAGTTGACCTGCTTTTCTTGGATATTGTTCAGAGTGAATGAATTACAAGATGTAAAAGTGATCCTGAATCAAATGATAGTATTTGGTGGAAAGGCAATAACCGACTATGTATTCTTGAGTAAATTCAACATAGTTTTGTTTGCTATTTTGTTGACATCACTGCTAGGGTATAATCTTTTATTAGAAAAGAGTAATGACGAGTTCGTGTCTCGCAATTGGAATTGGTTTTACAAATCAGTTTTTGCTTCATTTCTCTTTGGTATGATCTTGCTCTTTGGAGTCGTTGAAAATTTTGAATTCATCTATTTTCAGTTTTAATTAATGTTCTCCAGACCTTATTTTCAGATTGGTATAACTCTTTTGGGCATGTTTATTACCATGGTGGCATACTACCTGTTTAATCAGAAGTTGAGAGGAGGTGGCAAAAGGCATAGTCAAATAGAATTAGCAGTAAGCTCATTGTCCGATGATACTCAGGTTTTATTGTTAGGCGCATCGCATTTCTATACTGGTGTAGATCCTTCTCAACTTTCGGTGGATGCTATGAATTTGTCTACTGGTTCATGGAACTATGAAGCTCAGCTAGCCACACTGAAAAGTAATTTGTCTAAAATGCCAAATCTGAAATTATGTGTGCTTGAGCTTGATCATGTGCCATATACGCTCAATACACTGGACAATAGAGTCAATAGATTCGAAGGTGACCTTTCTTCATATTTCGAATTAGACATTGATTTTTATGATATACCAGGGCTTAGGAAGTCAAGTGGTTTTTTAATTTGGCTTAAAACCCAGTTTCCAGTCCGAAATTTCCTGGAAGGCAAGAAATTCAATGCAGTTAGAAAGAAAAGTAAAGATATGTTTGAATGCGAGCCTGAAAGGTTCTTGGTTAAGGCAGGCTATAGAAGCTCATATGGTGATTTGGAGATGTATGAGTGCAGGAAGCAGCGCCAGAAAAAACGTGCGGATAGCAAGTATGATCAACTGGAGGAGAATAGGAATGCTTTGATTGAAATGTTGCATATACTTCAAGAAAACCAAATAGAGATCTTGTTCTTGCGGTTTCCAAGAGTTGTTGGTGATACTAAATATTTAGATGATTTGAAGGACCTAGTCGGTGGAGAACTTGGTGAAGTTAAAGTTTTTGACTTCGAATCGAATCCCAGTTTCGGAGAAGAGCATTTTAGCGACCCTAATCACCTAAATGTCAAGGGTTCGGTGATCTTTACAGGCATGGTCAATGATATTATTGTTAAGGAGTTAAATAACTGAGGCCAAAATAAGTCTCATTCCAGTTTTATAAATATTACATTAGTAAAGCAGTGATAGTAGCAATGATTCCTGCCCGTATGGGGAGCCAAAGACTTAAGAAAAAGAATCTCCGTGAAATCAACGGGATTCCATTAATCACTGGAGCCATAAGGAAGTGTAAATCAGCTGGAATTTTCGATCAGATTTGGGTTAATTCAGAGGACGATATTTTTGGTGAGATTGCACTTGAAGAAGGAGTATATTTCCATAAAAGGCCTTCAGAACTTGCTAATAATCAGGCGACAAGTGAGCAATTTATATCTGAGTTTCTTTCTAAAGTATCTTGCGACTTTGTGGTGCAGGTTCACAGCATCGCCCCTTTACTAGCTGTTTCAGAAGTCAAAGATTTCGTGAAGGACCTGCTAACTGGCCAATACGACTGTCTTTTGAGTACAGAATTAATTCAAATCGAATGCGCATATAAAGGTCTACCTGTAAATTTCACCTTCGATGAAAAGACCAACTCTCAAGATCTCGAACCTATCAAAAGAGTAAGTTGGAGTATTACAGGCTGGAAATCAGAAACCTTTCTTAAAACTGTCCATGCCGGGAATTGTGCTACCTATGCAGGCAAAGTGGGATATCATCCAGTAAGTTCAATGGCTGGTCATGTTATTAAAACTGAAAGAGATTTACAAATTGCCGAAGCACTTTACCCTCTGATTGACACGGAATAACGGACTATGTACTCCAACTATTTACATAAACACCTATTGTCTAATGACCCTTTATTGTCTAATCAGGTCATTCAGACATCATTAAATTGGATTCTGGAGCATGCGGAAGCTTCGGATTACGGTATTTATAAATTAGGTCATCCAGAATGGTTTGTAAATGTACATAGTTATGATACCATTCCAGAAGAAGATTGTCAATGGGAAAATCATAGACAAACAGTAGATATCCAGTATACAATTGCCGGTGAGGAGTTAATCAAATGGAAGCATACGAATGAAATGGAAAAGCCCACAGTGTATAAAGCTAAAGCTGATACTGAGTTTTACGAGGCTCAAGCAACTCAGCAATGCGCTTCATTGGTAATGTCTCCGGGTCGTTTTGCTATTTTTTTTCCGGGTGATGCACACTGCCCCAAAATCAAACATGGTAGAGCAGACAGCATCAAAAAATTGGTAGTGAAAATACCTTTCGCTCTATTTATTTAAGTTAATGCAACAATTGTTAGAATATGCAAAAGAAGCAGCTTCATGTGCAGCCAGCCTTTTAAAGCAAGATTTTATTTCAAATGCAGGAGTTTTAAGTGATTCAGCAAAAGACCTTAAAACCCTTGCAGATCAAGCTGCACAAGAAGCGATTTATAGAAAGCTATCGACCTCAGGCATTCCAATACTGGGAGAAGAGGATGTAGAAAAGTATGGAGGTACTGATCAAAGGTGGATAGTTGATCCCCTTGATGGTACAGTAAACTTTTTCAGAGGCTTTCCAATAGCCGGGGTTTCCATTGGTTTATGGGAAGGTGACAACCCAATTTTAGGTGTAATTAAAAATATCTATACGGGTGACTTATTCGAAGGTGTGGTTGATGCGGGGGCATTTCTTAATGGTAAAACAATCGCTGTTTCAGGGGTTTCTAAAGCCAATCAAGCAATTTTAGCAACTGGGTTTCCTTCTGGTAGAAACTATGATACAGAAAGTTTGTTGCCATTTGTAAAGCAGGTTCAACAATTTAAAAAAGTCAGAATGCTTGGGTCAGCAGCTCTTATGTTAGCTGAAGTTTGTGCGGGGCATTTCGATGTTTACAAAGAGGATGATATTTATATTTGGGATGTAGCGGCAGGTTTAGCCATTATCAAAGCAGCAGGTGGAGATTACATAATGAATTCTGGTTCCGGTGATTTTAAGTATGAGATCACAGCTGGCAATTCTCAACTAATCAATGAATTGAAAAATGGGAAAAGTATATAAGCTTACAAGTACACTCAATGGATTTATTCCTGAGGTGGAATTTACTGAGAGCAAAGAAGATGCTGAATTTATAGTAGTGGGAGGTAAAGCTTTTAACTTGGCTGAGTTTCCTAAACTCAAAGGTGTTTTCAAAACTGGTGTGGGAACTGATAACCTTCCTTTTGAAGAAGCGGCAAAAAGGGGCATTAAGATAGAGTTACCACAAGAAAGCACTCGAGATATTATTTTTGAAGAAACTGCTAATTTTACTTGTTACCTTATCCTCAAAGGGGCTTACCTCGATTATGGAGATTGGGCTTCTTGGAAAAAGGCCAATAGAACGATCCTTAATAGGCATAAGCTCTTGCTCATTGGCCAAGGTAGGATCGGTAGCAAAGTGAAAACCAAGATGGATCGGCTGATGGATGTAGATACCTTTGATATCCTCACCAATGCTAAAGAAGAACTGGATTATAAAATGGCAGTGGCCGATTGTGTGAGTATTCACCTGCCCCTGAATGATGATACACGAGGTATGTTTAATGCAAACCTGCTGGCCAAACTTAAAAATGGAGCTTTGCTTGTAAATACCTCACGTGGACCTATCGTAGATGAAGAAGCTTTAAAGAACGAGTTGGACTCTGAAAGAATCAGGGCAGCCTTTGACGTTTTCTGGAAAGAGCCCTATGAAGGTTCACTTGCAGATTTACCGGAAGATAGATTTATCAAGAGCCCGCATGTGGCTAGTACATGTAAGGAGTTTTTGGAAGAGACTGCCAAAGACTTTATCAATTTTATGAAATCATTTAAGGAATAAAGAGATGGTGCGGTGCGGTATAATAGGCTTCGGGAAGATGGGTAAAATTAGGGCACATGCACTTGAAAAATCTGGTCGCGCTCAGGTTGTAGCTGTTTATGATATAGTTGATATTGAGGATTGCCCTTATCCTGTTATGGACTCACCGGAGTCGGTAATCGATGCCGATTTAGATGCTGTTTTTGTTTGTACGCCCAATTACCAGATTACGCCTTTGGTAAAGGAGTCACTCAAGAAAGGGCGGCATGTCTTTGCAGAAAAACCTCCAGGGGTAAGTCTTGAAGAGGCAGAAGCCATGCGTACCTGCGAAACAGAACACTCTCCCTATAAGCTCATGTTTGGTTTCAATCACAGGCATCATGGTAGCATCATGAAAATGAAAGAAATCATTGATAGTGGTGAAATGGGCAAGCTGCTTTGGATGCGGGGTAGGTATGGTAAAGAAGTTAATAACGACTTCTTTAAAGGATGGAGAACCAAAAAAGAGCTGGCTGGAGGAGGTATATTACTAGATCAAGGTATACATATGCTCGATTTATTTCGATATTTCGCCAAAGACTTTGACGAAGTAAAAGCTTTTGTGTCAAATCTCTACTGGAAGTTAGAAGGCTTGGAAGACAATGCTTTTGTAATTCTACGCAACAGTGAAACTGGCGTTTCTGCCTCATTGCATTCAACAATGACCCAATGGCGTTACATTTTCTCTCTTGAAGTATTTTTGGAAGAAGGTGCATTAGTACTGAATGGCCTTAAGACTTCTTCGGGTGCATATGGGGATGAAGACCTTGCTATTAAGAAAAACTCAAAAGGCACTCATGATGGTAATTTTGATTCTGAGCAAAGAATTAACTACCGAATTGATCATTCCTGGGATTCTGAAATAAACCATTTTTTAGATTGCATTGAAAATGATGATAGACCGGCATTAGGTAATAGCGATGATGCCGTAGAAATAATGAAGCTAATCGATAAAATCTATAAAGACTCTCAATATCACTGATATGTCAAATACCTGGATAAACGAATACCTTGAACGATACAGAAAAGCCTTGTTTGAAACAGATTTACAAGGCGAACTGATCGCCTTCAAAGAATTGTGTGAAGACCTGCGCAATAGCGGGGGTAAATTGCTTTTGGCAGGTAATGGTGCCAGCGCCTCCATTGCTAGCCATGGCGCCACCGACTTTACCAAGCAAGGTAAAGTAAGGTCCGTATGCTTTAACGAGTCGAATCTGATTACCGCTTTTGCCAATGATTATGGCTATGAGTACTGGGTGTCAGAAGCGGTGAAGGCCTATGGCGATGCTGGTGATGTGGCAGTAATGATCAGCTCTAGCGGAAGCTCGGCTAACATTGTCAATGGAGCTAAAACTGCCATGGAAATGGGTATGAAAGTGGTTACTTTCAGTGGTTTTGGCCCGGAAAACCCGTTAAAAGCTATTGGTGATATCAACTTCTGGGTAGAGAGTCGTGCTTATAATATCATTGAAAATACCCATCAAATTTGGCTGACAACTGTCGTTGATATGCTAGTTGGTAATGCCGAATATAGTGTTTCTTAATATAGTTATTTAATTGATCTATTTTATAACTGCTTATCTCGGTGAACCTCATGGTTCAGCCAAATCCGCAAGGGATGTTGTAAGATCTCTAATGGAGACTAGACATGGGTTGACGGTAATAGCACCTAAATCTGAAAAATCGTTATCTCATGGACATCGCAAAAAAGTCAGGTGGATAAAGTTTGAGAGAACTTTTCGATTAGCCCGAAGAATATGGAATTGGAAATATTATCTTGTTCAAGATTATTTCAGGTTTTTGAGAATAAAGGCTCAATTTAGAATGTCTAATAAGGAGGATATTGTAATTGTAAATGGTTTTGGAAGTATTGAGTATGCAAGCAATTTTTTGCAAAGCTTTAATAGTATAAAGGTCCTTATTTGCCGTGAGTCTCCAAGGCATTTTGACGAATCGGATAGAGCTAACTTAAATAGGTCATTGATAAAATCCATGAAACTTTTTGACCGCTATATTTTTGTTTCAAACAAACTGAGAATTGAATGGTGTGATAAAATTGGGATAGAAAGGAGAAACACATTTTATTTACCAAATTGTTGCGAAGAGGAAGTTGCTATACAGCTAGAGAAAGTCGGTCGACAACAAGTTAGGATGAAACTAAATTTAGAGAAATCTAAATTCATTATTGTTTGTCCTGGATCAATAGAAAAACGAAAGGGACAGGATATAGTTATTAATCACTTAAAAGAGATATTAGCTATAGGGGCAAACATTGAGTTGATGTTTATTGGTGATCCCTCTACTTCATATGGACTGGATCTAAAAAATGAGATTGATAATATAAATTGTCCTAGGATTACTACACTTGGTTCGAGCGATTCGATATTGGAGTATATTTATTGTGCAGATTTATTACTTTTTCCTTCAAGGGCAGAAGCATTGCCACGTACAATTCTCGAAGCCATGGCCTTGAATACACCTATAGTCAGCTCCAATGTTGATGGTATTCCAGAGTTAATAGAGCATACTAAAGAAGGACTCCTATTTAATCATGATAACCCTGGGAAGATGGTAAGTCAAATACGAAAAGTTTATGAAGACAAAGATTACACCAGAGAACTGGTGTCATTTGCATCAGATAAGTATTGGCGAGAATTTGCTAGGGATAATCATAAGAAAAGGACAAAGGAAATAATCGAAAATCTTGTATAATATTCAACTTGATCAAAGGTGAAAACCATTTATACATATCTTTTAAAAACTAATATTAAGTGAATCATAGAACAGTAGCGGTACACCTGCCTCAATATCATCCTATTCCTGAAAATGATAAATGGTGGGGCAAAGGTTTTACCGAATGGACGAATGTTGCAAAGTCAAATCCTCGATTTGCAAATCATTACCAACCTCACTTGCCAGCTGATCTTGGTTTTTATGATTTGAGACTTCCTCAAACTTTGAATGATCAGGCTGCTTTGGCAAAAGATCACGGAATTTTTGGATTTATGTTTTACCACTATTGGTTTTCTGGTAAAAGAGTTTTAGAAAAACCAATCGAGAATTATTTTGAAGATAAAGCCATTGATTTTCCATTTATGCTTTGTTGGGCTAATGAGAATTGGACAAGACGTTGGGATGGTAGAGAGAATGATATATTGCTAAGTCAAGAGTATTCGGCTGAAGATGACAAAAGACATTTTAAAACTCTGTTACCTTATTTTTTAGATGACAGGTATATTCGGATTAATGATAAGCCAGTATTCGTCATTTATAGGACAGAGCTTTTTCCAGATATAGTCAAAACAACCGAAATATGGCGACAAGAAGCTTTGAAATCTGGTGTTGGAGATTTATATCTGATTAGGGTTGAAAGTTTCAAATCTGGAGTAATTCCTGCAGATATTGGCTTTGATGCAAGCATGGAATTTCAACCTAATTGGGCCAGTTTGCCTAAAAGGTATTTGCCTGGAAAGGGTAAACGGGCTGTTGATAAATTGCTTGGGAGAAAAAGGTTTTACTTGAAAGATAAAATTTATTCGTATTCTGATTTAATTGAAAATTCTCTTTCTTCTCCAAGGGCAAGCTATTTAAAATATCCCACTGTCACACCTATGTGGGACAATTCTGCTAGAAGAGCTGAAAATGCAACAATTTTCACAGGAAGTTCACCAAGTCTTTATGAATATTGGTTGAAGGAGTCCATCTCACGTTTTGAATCACCGACTCCGGAAGAAAACCTTGTATTTATAAATGCCTGGAATGAGTGGGCCGAGGGCAATCATTTGGAACCATGCCAAAAATGGGGCAGAGCATATCTTGAGGCAACTAAAAGAGCTTGTGGTTCCTAGAGTCTCTGTCATAGTGCCCAATTACAATCATGCTCCTTTTTTAAGGCAGCGGTTAGAAAGTATCTTAGGCCAAACATACAGAAGTTTTGAAATAATACTTCTAGATGATTGCTCAACTGATAATTCTATAGAGGTTCTTTCACGTTATGAGAATCACGAGATGGTATCTGCATTAATAGTGAATAATGAAAATTCAAGAAGTACATTTAATCAGTGGAAGAAAGGAATTGAACTTGCAAGGGGTGAAATAATTTGGATTGCTGAGAGTGATGATTATATAGATTTAAATTTCCTTGAAACTTTAGTTCCATTATTTGATCAATATAAAAGTATCAACTTAGCATTTTGTCAGTCAAAAGTTGTTGACGAGCATGATAATGTTTTAAGAGATAATTCTCGAGGTGATGATGTTAGAATTTATCAAGGAGCCTCATTTATCCAAGATCGTATGTTGCTTGGGAACGCTATTTATAATGCTAGCATGGCACTATTTAGAAAGGAATCGGTAACAACAGCTATAATAAGTTCGCTAAGTACTTATAGATATTGCGGTGATTGGCTTTTTTGGGGTAAATTACTCCAAAATGGGGATGTTTGTGAGTTTGAAAATTCCTTGAATTTTTTTAGAAGCCATTCAAATAATGTCTCAAATTCTTCTGAAAAAGAGGGTTTATTTTTCATTGAAGGCTATACTGTATTTCTTACTTTAGCAAAGGATATTTCATTAATAAAAAAAATAAGACTCATCCGCAGTTGGTCTTTTAAGTGTTTGGATTCCAACTTCGACTCAAAAACCCTCTTACATATTTTTACATCAAATTTCCCGAAGAATATAATGTTTATTCTCAATTTCTTGCTATTCAACTTTTCTAGACTTTTCAATACAAAGAGATTTAGACTGCGTCATATAATTTTTATTTAGAATTAATGAATGGGATAAGTGTTATTGTTTGCTGTTATAATAGTGCGACCAGGATTGAGCCTACTTTACTTGCACTATCTGAACAGAGTTTATTGCGAGAAGTCACCTTAGAAATAATCATTGTTGATAATAATTCTAATGACCGAACAAGTGAATTAGTACTTCAATTGTGGGAAAAGTTTGGCAGTCCATTCAAACTTAAAGTAGTAACTGAATTAACGCCTGGTCTATCAAATGCTCGATTGAAAGGCATTGAAACTTCTAATTTTGACATACTTCTATTTTGTGATGATGATAATTGGCTTAAAGAAACTTATGTTGCTGAGGGAATTAAACATTTTATGCGCTACCCAGAATTAGCATTAGTTGGGGGGAGAGGAATACCAATCTTTGAGAAAGAAGAACCCGAGTGGTTTCAGACTTTCAAAGTCAATTTTGCTGTAGGGTCACCCGTTGAACGTAAGGGGTTTTTAACGGATAATCATCATTATTTGTATGGGGCAGGGTTGTTTTTAAGAAAGTCCTATTTTGAAAGCTTGATAGGTCGTGGTTTTAAATTTCAATTATCTGATAGAAAGGGTAAAGCACTTTCAAGTGGAGGAGATCAAGAGTTAGTATTTGCAATGCGCTTGGTGGGCTATAAAGCATACTTCGATGATGAATTGACATTTTATCACTTTATGCCCCATTTAAGGATGAATTGGGATTATTTAAAAAGACTTAGGAGGGGAATGTATGAGTCAAGTTTTATTATTTATTTATATAGAAGTTGCCTGACTCCAGAATTATGGAATTCGAATTTTATTAAATCGATTAAGAGTGTCCTAATCATAATTTATTACGGGGTTAAATGGGTTTTTGCAAATAAGTGTGACAAACTGTTTTTAAAAACGAAGATACATTTGATTTTAAAAATTTTAACCCAAAGAAGAAGAGGAAAAGAAATTAGAAAAGGCCTTTTGGCTCTGAGAGAAACCCAATATGCCATCTAAAAAAGTCAAGCTCTTTTTAGGTGCTTTTGTTAATCAAACTAATGCTCAGAATATAAATTGTCGCGAATTAGCAAAAGAAATAAATAACAATGACTTTCAAATTTATACTCTCAAGATCAGACATGGTGATACAAATGTAATTTTGCCGAAGCATGTAAAAACTTTCACTTGTATATATCCAGTTAAAATAACGGGCTTTTTGGGTTACTTATGGGGGTTTTATCATTCGGATATCGTTTACCTTCCAAGAGCAGATTTTTTAAAATGGCAAATGATTTTGATTAAGGTTTTTAAAAGAAAGAGCATCAAGACAATTGAAAATGTTATAGATGACGAGTCTTTGAACTCAGCACTTTCTGTACCTAATAGGAAACTGAATGATATTGTAGAGTATTATACTTACTGTGATAAAAATCATCCGATAACCAGGTTTGTAGGTGAACAAAATCTCAGAAATTTTCATATACCCTTTGATGAACCAATATTACCAGTTCCGACAGACACAGAATTTTTCAATAAATATTTTAGAGTCAGGCGAAAGCTTAAAAGCATTGCTTTTATAGGTAATGATTTCAGAAGAAAGGGACTTACTGATTTTATTAAGTTAGCCAATGAATTTCCAGACCTTGAATTTTTGGTAATTGGAAGAGGTAATTTTGATTTATTTAAAGAAGAATTAAAAAATAAGAACTGTAAATATTTAGGTCCTCTTAATCATCAGGAATTAGTAAGGGAAATGAATGTGGCCGATCTTCATTTTTTTCCTTCTAAATCTGAAGGCTTTGGCAAAGTTACCATTGAATGCGCGGCTATGGGTATCCCGAGTATTGTTTACGATTCCTATGGAGCTAAAGAATGGATTAATCAAGGTGAAGGATTTGTTGTAAATTCATTCAAAGAGGTTATCCATGTAATTGAAAATCTGAAGGAGGGGCGAAGCAGTATCGCTGAAATTTCAAGAGCTACAAAACTTTTAGCTGAAAGGTTTTCTACTAAAAATATAGCGCGCATATATGAAAGAGTATTTTTAAACCTTTATGAATAATAGTGTAGTCATCACCCAGGCTCGCCTTTCTTCAACCCGACTTCCAGGTAAAGTGCTGAAGTCATTTTTTAAAGAAAGCTCAATTCTCGATTTACAACTGAAGAAATTAAGGTCTTTGGGGCTTCCTTATCTATTAGCAACTACTAAGAATGCTCTAGATGACAGTTTAGTAGAATGGGCTAAAAATAATAAAGTGCCTTACTTTAGAGGTGAAGAACATGACGTTCTCAACAGATTTATTAGCGCAGCTGAATCAATAAAGGCCAAAAATATTATTAGGGTTTGTTCTGACAACCCTTTTATTCAATTAGATCATATTGAGGCCTTTTTGCAATACTTGGATAAAGGAGTAGACTATGTTAGTTTTTCTGATTCCATTGGGATTCCGGCAATACTGAAACATTGGGGGCTTTTTGTAGAGGCAGTTAGTTTAAATTCTTTAAAAGCCGCTGATAGGATACTTGATTCTAGCGATAATTTCTATCGAGAGCATGTAACCAATTTTATTTATAGTAATCCTGACAAGTTTAGAGTTAAGCTTTTGCCGGCAAATTCAAAAATTAGAAACAGGGATGACCTTAGGTTTACCATAGATACACAAGTGGATTTCAATAATATGCAACGCTTATCTCAATTGCTAAATATGGATAAATTCTCTAGCCTTGAAGAATTGATAGACCTAGTTGACTCGGAAGAGGAAATATTACGCGAGATGAGAAAAGGAATAGAGAAGTTCGATAAATAGAAAGTAAATGAACAAACCGCATACTTACCTGATAGGAGAAATTGGTCAGAATCACAATGGTTCTATGGAATTAGCTAAAAAGCTTATAGACCAGGCGGCTAGACCAGTGTTAGATGAATTATTTAATGTCAAGTTAAAAACTTGGGACGCTGTTAAATTTACCAAAAGAGATCTTTCAGAAGAGCTATCTGCTTCAGCCATGGCTAAACCGTACGACAGCCCACATAGCTTTGGTAGAACTTATGGAGAGCACCGAGAAGTTTTGGAGCTTGACGATCTGCAGCATTTCGAGTTATATCGATACGCCAAGTCTAAGGGGCTTCAATTCGTTGAGACTCTATGTGCCTTAGGTTGTCTTTCAATGCTCAAACACTTTGAGCCAGATAGACTAAAGGTGGCAAGTAGAGATTTAACTAATCTACCACTATTGAATGCAATGGCAGAGACAGGTATACCGATGATTGTTTCTACTGGAATGGGAGGTGAGGAGGAAATAGATGACGCCTTAGGGGTTATTACTAAGTTTCATGATAAAGTGACCATCTTGCATTGTCTTTCCCAGTATCCCAGCGAATATAAAAACATTAACCTCAACAGTATCCACTATTTAAAAGACCGGTATAGTGATTTTGAAGTAGGGTATTCTGACCATAGTATAGGAATTGCCATTCCTTTGGCAGCTGTTGCGATGGGGGCCACTACTATTGAAAAGCACATTACTTTAGATCGTTCTATGAAAGGAACAGATCAGGCTGGTTCACTTGCTCCTGACGGCATGCATAGAATGGTCAGGGATATTAGAAACCTTGAACTTTCTTTCGGGAAAAATGAAAAAGTAAAAAGTGAGGCGGTTGAATTGGCAAAGATCAAGTTAGAAAGGAGTCTTGCTACGAAAACTAATTTGAAAGCCGGAGATATTATAAAAGACTCTGATTTGCACTTGCTAAGTCCGGGTGATGGGTTTAAATGGGTGGAAAAAGACAAATTAATTGGGAAAACACTTTCTCAGGATATTAAGGCTGATGAGGTGATCTACAAGAGCATGTTGATATGAGTTTGCCTAAGTTAATTTTAACAGATATAGATGGTGTTTGGACGGATGGTGGAATGTATTACGATCAGACTGGTAATGAATTGAAGAAATTCAATACCTCTGATAGTGCCGGTGTATTGTTTGCCAAAAAATTGAATATACCTGTCGGCATCATTACAGGAGAAAATACCTCCATCGTTTCCAGAAGGGCAGAAAAACTCGGGATTGAACTTTTATATCAAGGCATATCCGACAAACTGGAGGTGGTGCTTCACTTATGCAAAGAATTGCAGATCGAAGTAAAAGATGTTGCCTATATAGGCGATGATATTGGTGACTTAGAGGTTTTAAAAACAGTTGGAATTGCCGCAGCACCAAAGAACGCTCCAACTTATATTAAGAAGTACGCTCACTTTGTTACAAAAAAAAGAGGTGGGGAAGGCGCTTTCAGAGAGTTTGTAGAAAAAATCATCTCAGCTGAACTGGATATTGAAAAGCTTATCTGACATTTGAATAAACGAATACTTTTAGTTTGGCCAACCATAAGAGCCGACTGGGTGCAGGTTTTCCATGAATTGAAATCTGAATTTGACTTTGTTTTTTTACCAGGTGTATCTTCATCTGAACCAGATTATTCGATGGATATTCCCAGCAGGTACTGGTCGGAATTTGAGGATGCCTCTATTCTTCTTGATGATATAAACCCGAATGCGATTGTCTTTATGTCAATAGATTCGGGGCTGAGCATGGTTCTTAATCATGTTGCTCAAAAAAGAGGCTTAACTACTTTTATTTTGCAGCACGGTATTTATACCAATTACCGCGATTATCGAATTAGAGAGAAGCTTTGGCAAAAAAGCCATAGAGCAACAAAAATCCAGTCAAGCATTCATGCTATCGGCTTTAGTTCCAAAACATTTGCTTTTAATTCCCTGAAAGGAGTAGCTAAGTTGAACATAATTGCCATCGCACTTTTTTCCCAATTCCAAAAAAGAGTAGGTCCTTATTGGGCTTCAAAACATCTTCCGCTTAAAATAAAGAAAGCCTCGAAATATCTTTGCTTTAGCCCATACAATGCAATTATTCATAAAGAGTTAGATAGGGTTTCTGAAAATGATTTAGCCTATGTTGGTAGCTCAGAATTAATGCAATACCTCAAAAAGGAAGAACCTCTAGATGATGACTACTATCTTCATATTGATCAAGCGTTGGCCGAAAACTCTCTTGGTGAAGAAACAGTTTCAAGGGAAGAAATGGTTGAGTTTTACCTAAAACTGAACACATATTGCCTAACAAACAAAGCAAAACTTTATATCAAACTTCATCCTGAGTCTTATTCAAGCGATTGGCTACCAAAAGATGAAAACATCATTTATATCAGAAACACAAATAAGCTAAACGCTTACATTCAGAGTGCAAAAGGTTGTTTTGGTTTTTACTCTACTATGGTGATACCTGCAGCTTATTGGGGCAATCTTGTATTGTTTAATATCTTCTATTCAGGCTTACAAGAAGCGCTCGACAAGTATCCCAATGTAACTACTTTAGACTTCAGAGGTTTTGACTCAAAAGAAATTGTATTTACTAAAGAATCAGGCCCGCTCGTAAACATTAAAGAAGAGTTTATTCAACCAATTGGTGTTTCTCTTGCATCATTGAAAGAACGATTCAGTTGAAGCCAAAAAAGGTTTATATATATCCAAGTTTAGGTAAGGCTTTGAGTATGACACGCTATTTGAATGGCGTGATCAGTGGTCTTAAAGCTAACAATATTGACTTTGAGGTAGTTAGGCCTCAAAAAGCAGGGCTTAGAGCAAAGTATTTTCAATATCCATTATTGACTTGGAAAAAACGTAAAAACAAAGGAAAGCATTTAATCATCAGTGAGCGTTACGCTTATCTGATTCCGTTTATGCACGCAAGCTCTATCGTGGTATGCCACGATTTACATACACTATACGAACAGGCGAAAACTCCCAGGATTCATCAGCAACTATATCGTTGGTTTTTGAATAAAATGTTCAAGGCCAACCATGTTATCTGCATTTCTGAGCATACAAAAAGTGATTTACTGAGATTTGTGCCCAAATTCAGCAAACACCATGACTTAAGAGTAATACACAACGGGATAGAGCCATTTTGGTCCTATAAAGAACGTGTAACAAATTCTCATCAAGCGCTCAATGATCTTTTTGAGTCAGGAAAGGTCTTAATCTCCATAGGTACTGACGCCTGGTATAAGAATACCCATTGGTCATTGATGCTGTTGGCCGAATTACCGGAGTCTTTTCAATTGCTAAGGATTGGTACCTTTAGCCAGTCAAATGAAGAATTAATTGAGGAGCATAATCTACGCAACCGAATTACCCAGCTAGAGGGAATTAGTGATACTGATTTGAAGTTTTGCTATCAAAATGCAAACGCATTGTTGTTTCCTTCGATTTCGGAAGGGTTTGGTTGGCCGGCATGTGAAGCAGCTCTGTCCAATTGCCCTGTTGTAGCTAATTATCAAAAACCGCTCAGTGAAGTATTCCCGAATAAGGAACTTATTGTTGAACTTGATAATGCAAAAACAAGACTGATGGAGGGTAAACTTCCGAGGAAAGAATTTCACATAGCTAGTTGGGATACACAAGTCCTTCAGCTTATCCTGTAATTGAACGATATAGTCTTTTGAAACAGCCAACCCATTTTATAGTCCATCATCGGTTTCATGACAATATTGCTTGTCTTGTTTCATCTCTGCAAGAAGTTGGCATGAACTTGCGGATGTTCGTAATCCTGAAGACTAAAACGGAATCTTATCAGCTTACTAATCCTGTTATTACTACAAAGTCTAAATGGAGCTTTCTTAGTAAAATGGTATTCCGAAAAGCGCTTAGCGCTTACATGCCAAGTATCAGTGAAGTTGCCAAAGAATACAGAACACATAGGCCGGATTATGTCATCATCCGACCCTTTATCAGTGGCATAGGCTTGGTGCATTTTGCTTTTGCACTATGGTATTGTAAAAAGATCATTCTCTACTCCCAATCACCGAAGTATCGTCATAAGAAAAAGAAAAACGACCTTTTGTTGAATCTGGTGCTGTCATTACGTAAGGTGGAATGGATGACGCCTGTGAAGTATCGGGATGAAACTTGTTTCCAAGAGAAGGTGAGCCCGAATGCTAAAATAAATTACCTGCAGTTGCCTCATCCCGAAATAGCCTTCGAGAAGAGCAGTTGGCTGGAAAATAACCAACTCAATATACTTATAATTGCCAAATCTCAGTCTTACAAAAACCATAACGTATTGATTCAGGCTCTGGCAAAAATACCTTATAGCAACTATCACCTCAGAATTGTTGGGGATTATACTGGTACGGACAATTATACCATACGTATTTTAGATGAGCTTGAGAGGAATAATTTGAATTATGAATTGACGGGTTATGTTGATCATAGTAGGATTGGCGAGGTGTATGCCAAAGCAGATGTTTTGATCTTGCCTTCAAGTTATGAGATGCATGGCTATGTAATTAACGAAGCGGTGTCTCATGGTATTCCACTCATTATTAGCTCAGAAACGGGAACAAAGTGCCTTGTGAAAGATGGTGAGAATGGGTACATCTTTGAAACCAAGTCGTCAGATGACCTGAGAAACAAAATTGAGTTGTTAATTGATGGAGGAGAAAATTTGCTGAAAAAATTTTCTACCAAGGCAAGAGAGATTTACAACGAGGAATTATCACCCCAAATATTTTTGGAACGTTACCACGAAATACTGGATAGATGATTAACATTCTTTCGACTTTCGATCTGAACTTTTTGCAACATGCGGTGGTAATGATCAGGTCACTTGTAGAAAATCACAAAGAAGATGATATACAATTGTATATCTATACTGATGATAAAGAGCGAGTAAGTGCCAAGCTTGATGCTGAATTTGGCCAGGAGCGCATCCATTTCAATTTCCTAGACTTTGACCATACACAATTCCCAAGAATCAGAACGAAATTTCATTATGGTGAAAACTACTATAAGATACTTTACTTAAGACTCAATGTAGGAAATATATTACCTGATTTGGACAGAGTACTTCTCTTGGATACCGATTTGGTGGTTGATGGAAATCTTAAAGAGTTTTATGGACAGGAGTTGGCAGAAGATGAAATGTTCGCTGCTGTGGCTGAGGTGAGGCCAAGTAGCTTTGATAAATTTGGTGTATACCCCGATTATCGTAAAGCTAAAACAAACTTTAATGGTGGCGTCATGCTCATCGATCTGGTCAAATGGAGGGCATGGGGAGCTTCAGAAAAATGCATGAATCATGTGATTAAGAATGAGCAGAAGTTAGCAGCACCATCACAGGATACATTGAATCCATTGTATTATAATAATTGGAAAATTTGCTCACCCAAATACAATCTTCACCACTTTTACTTACAGTATCCGTTTGTGTATGAAGACCTACCTTACTCCAAGCAAGAAGTCAATCAGGCAATCCTGAATCCAATAGTCATTCATTTTTCAGGTAGTATGAGGCCATGGCATTACCTGGATTTAAACCCATATAGTAAAAAATACTGGAGCTATTTGAAGCAAACCACCTACCATCAACGGAAGAGGGAAAACAAAAGCTTGAAAACCTTTTTTTTAAAGCCTATAAGAAAAGCCAAGGCTTTATGGAGCGGAGCGCGTTTTTTGAAGGTTAAGCCCTAAGTTTTTCCTTTCTTCTTTTAGCAAATTTAAAAACCGGTGTTTCAACAAATTTGAATACTAAAATAGACAGCGTAAAGCAGAATCCAGTTGCAATAATGACCGCCAAGTGATAGTTGAAGTTGTAATTGACCAATGTATAAATGACGCTATAACCTATATTCTGATGTACGAGATACAAGGAATAGGAAATGCTTCCAAACAGTATAAAGACCTTACTCTCTAGAAAACTTAGTTTTTCATTAATACCGAGGTAGAAGAGGGTATAAAATCCCATAAACAAAACGGAATGTTGGAGCGAAAAAATAACAGTGGCATCTGCGATACAAAGCAATAATATAAACCAATAGCGTTTGACTTTTACCGCATTTTTTATCTTAAAAAAACATATTCCTGCCAGGAAAAAGCTGGCATGTTCAAACAAAATGAGTCGATTTACCCAGACTGGAGTGTTAATCAACCCGTTTTCAAGAAGTTGACCTACTGCCAGGCAACACAGTAAGAAGTAAGGGAGTACATTGGTTTTTTTTAATGCCAAGAAAATCGTGGCCCAAAAGTAGAATGTTAGCTCCACAGTTAACGTCCAATATACCCCGTCAACATTTTTAACACCAAAGTATTGGTGAATCATTGGGAAATTGAGTAATAGTGTTTGCAAGTCAACTTCTCTACCGGGTAGCTGAAACAAACGGACCACAGTAAAGGTGAGGAGAACCCCGACCCAATAAGTAGGAAATAGTCTGTAAAACCTTGAGATCAAAAAAACTTTCGGTGATTGTAAGGAATTGATGCTCCAATAGATGACAAACCCACTGATGATAAAAAAGAGCTGAACTCCATATTTACCAAGTTTAAGTGGCTCAAATGGAATAGACTCGGCAAATAGTTCGTTGTATCGATAAAGGTAGTGAAATACCAATACCAGAATTACGGCAATCCCCCTTATGCCATCAAGAGAAATAATTCTATTCCTTTTATTCATTTAGGCGGTCAGGTTGAGATTTTACAAAGACAAAAATTCTATTCAGCAATTAAAAAAGAATTTGTATAAATAAATATTTGTTCATTCTAGGCTTTAAGCTGACTGATTTTAATGTGTTTTTCAAAAGTAAACAGAGTAGTACTATCTTGAAATAGTTTTCAATGCAAATAAAAACTAAAGAATACTTTAATTAATGAAAGTACTATTCGTACAAAAAGAAGGAGGCATTTTTGGTGCAGAGAATTATCAACTTAAGGTGATCCCAGGGCTTATAGCAAAGGGAGTTCGAATAGAGTTTTTGAGACTTTATACCGCTTACCAAGGTGGTAGAGGAGGAGATTTCATTGATCGTTTAGAGGCACTTGGGGTAAAGACCCACCAAGTAAATATTGGGCGTGTGCCTACTCCAAATGTGCTTTCCAAAATAAGGAAAATAGCCAACAGCGGAGGTTTCGACTTAGTACATACACACCTGATTCATGCTGACTTCCATTTGGCATTGATAAAGCAATTTCTTGGTTTAAAACCAATTTTAATTTCTACTAAACATGGGTATGACAATGCCTTTACATCAAAGTTTGGTTTTGACGCTTCAAAGCAAAGAAACACAACTTACTTCTTAATTAGTAAATGGGCTGAAAAACGAATGAAAGCCTCCTATACGATTTCAAGAGGGTTGCTTGATTTCTTTATTTCTACAGGACTCACCGATGCTAAAAAAATGAAGCTAATTCATTATGGCTTTGATCTACCTGATCATTTTCTGCACAAGGAAGTTCAAGAATTTAGAAAAGCTCCAAAGCAGTTGATAATTGCAGGAAGACTTGTTTCATTTAAAGGACACCGTTTTTTAATCGAAGCCATGACCAAAGTGGTAGAGGTTTTTGGTCAAGAAGTAAAGCTTTTGATTGCAGGTTCAGGTGACTTGGAAATTGAATTAAAGAATCAAGTAACAAGTCTCGCCTTGGAGAAAAACATTGAATTTTTAGGTTATAGTAATGCTGTCGGGCAGTATATGGCCAATTCTGACATTGTTGTAATTCCTTCTATATCGGAAGGATTTGGTGTTGTGTTCCTAGAAGCTTTTGCTGCGAAAACCCCTGTAGTTGCTTGGAATGTGCCAGCAGGCAATGAGCTTATGGAACATGAAAAGACAGGATACTTAGTAGAACCTTATAACACTGAGATGCTGAGTGATCAACTAATTAAAATTTTGGAGGCCCCTAAAGACCAACTAAAAATAGTAGATAACGCTTACCAAGGGCTTAAAGAGTATTTTAATCTTGAGAGGATGGTATCTGAATCTGTAGATTTTTACAACTTAGTGCTAAAATCAAATTAAAGGCATTTGGCTCCATTTGAAATTCCTGGTTTTTTAATTTCAATAGTGTTTTTCTCACTATTGTGCTATTTCTCTATTCAAAGAAATATACCAGGGAAATTCCGCATGTTTGCCAGCACAACAATCTTAATAAGAATTATTGGTGTTTTTGCCTATGCTTTTGTTGTGTTTGGCATATATAGAGGGGCCGCAGACCCAGTTGTCTACTTTCGCTGGGGTCAACGCTATTCGGATTATTTTGCTCAATTCGATTTGTCACCATTTTTCGATAAAAACCTTTGGAGAGGTCCTGCATTTCAAGGTACAAATTTTGTTGGCTACCCAGCTGCATTTTTAATTCTGCTCGTTGGTGAAAGTTTTAGAGGTACTTGGCTAATGTATTCCTCATTGTGTTTTATTGGGCTTTTTCTTTTTGCTAAGGTGTTTTATCGTGCTTATGGGGTATACGATTATAAACCGTATTTATATTGGCTTTTATTGTATCCTTCACTTTGGTTTTGGACAGCAAGCATTAGCAAAGACACCTGGATGGTTTTTGGGGTGGCGCTTTTCTTAACGGGAATGGTTACAAAGCAAAGGAATCAAAGTATTACTGTAATGGCAGCGGGTTTGCTCTGGTGCTATTTAGTCCGCCCTCAGGTTGCTGCTATTTTGGCCTTTTCTTTGGCAGGTGCATACTTCTTAGGTTCGTTTAATAAATTGAATTTTCAGAATGTTGCTATTTTAGTTATAGCTGGTGTTGGGGCATTATACTTTTTGTCAGTTGTTGGGGTTCAAGATGTTACTCAGGTAACTGATTTTGCCACTGACCAAAGAGCCAAGTCATCGTATGGTGGAAGCCAAATACAATTGACCTCAGGAGCCTTAGCTTTTGTTTTAGCACCTATAAATATTCTCCTGAGACCATTTCCATGGGAAGTTGGTGGCTTTTTACAGATTATCAGCTTTTTTGATATTTATGTCATTTGGGGTTTGGCATTTTATAATAGAAGAGCAGTATGGAGGTCAATCAAGAGAATTAGGAAGGATAGATTGATAGCTTTTAGCTGTATTTTCATTTTACTTTTCTCAGTTGGAGCAGGGTTAGCACTGAGTAATTTGGGATTGATTGCCCGACAGAGGATAATCCTTTACCCCTTTATGTTCTTAATTATATATGCCTATTCTGATAAGCGTGTAGCGTACCTCGCAAGAGAAAGGAAAAAACTGCGTGAAGAGCGCTATAAACAAATTGCAGAACTCCAAAAAGCCTAAGTTTCTTCTAATTGGAGGTTTTGCCTCATCTTTAATCAATTTCAGAGGTCCTTTAATCGCTGAATTGGTCAAGAGGTTTGAAGTATTTGCTGCTGCCCCTTTCATCGACCTTGAAACAAAAGAAAAAGTAGAATCGCTTGGCGCGCATGTTGTATCAACGGAATTTCAACGCACTGGGGTAAACCCTATTGCGGATTACAAGGCATATACTGCCTTTAAGAAACAAGTAAATTCTATTAAACCTGATTATACGTTGGCTTATACGATTAAGCCAGTAGTGTTCGGTCTCAAGGCTGTCATGCACACCGATTCCAAAAGATTTGCATTGATAACAGGTAGAGGGTCAGGTTTCGATTCTAATGGTTTTAAAGCAAAATTTATAAAGTTAATAGTTACTCAGCTTTATAGAAATTCGCTTAAAATGGCTGATGGAGTTGTCTTTCAAAACGAAGAAGACCGTACTTTTTTTGTCAACGAAAAAATCCTCATGGCAAGGAGCAATAGCACTGTAATAGAAGGAACAGGTGTTGATATGAGCCACTACCGGGCATTCCATAGAAAAGAGAATGTTAAAGTCACCTTTCTATTCGTTGCAAGATTGATAAAGGAAAAAGGCATCCCAGAATTGATTAGAGCAACCGAGCAATTGAAGAAAGCCGGATTGGATTTTGAAGTCCAACTTTTAGGTTGGGTAGATCCTAACCCAGGTGGGATATCTAAAACTGAAATTGAAGAATTACACGCTTCAGGTTTGGTAAACTATTTAGGCACAACTGATGATATTAGACCTTACATGAATGAAGCGGACATCTTTGTATTACCAAGCTACTATAATGAAGGTCTACCCAGAACTATTCAAGAGGCAATGGCTATGGAAAAACCTATAATCACCACAGATCATCCTGGTTGTAAAGAAACAGTTGTGGAAGGAGAGAATGGGTTTTTGGTACCAACTAAGGATGCCGAAGCTTTAGCTGGAGCAATGAAAAAGTTCATTGAAAACCCGAAATTGATTGAAAAGATGGGAAAGAGGAGTTACCATCTCTGCAAAGAAAAATTCGATGTGGATAAAATAAATGCTCAACTTCTTAAATTTATGGAGGTATATGATTTATAAAAGGTTCTTCAAAAGGTTCTTCGATTTCATATTGGCCTTTTTGGCCTTTTTTATTTTTAGCCCAATATTCTTGATTACCGTATGTTTGTTAATTGTATCTAATCGCGGTAAGCCTTTCTTCTTTCAAACACGGCCCGGTAAAAACGGTGAACTCTTTAAAATCATTAAGTTCAAAACCATGAACGATAAGAGAGGAGAGGATGGCGAGTTATTACCTGATGCGGATAGATTGACGGTAACAGGACAAATGGTAAGAAAATTGTCTCTCGATGAAATACCACAGCTCCTTAATGTAATTATTGGTGATATGTCATTGGTAGGACCTCGTCCACTGTTAGTAGAGTATTTATCACTTTATAATCAAGAACAGGCAAGGCGACACGATATTCGCCCTGGTATAACAGGTTGGGCCCAAGTGAATGGTAGAAATGCTATTTCATGGAAGAAGAAATTTGAACTAGATGTGTTTTATGTAGATCATTTGTCCTTTTGGCTGGATTTAAAGATTTTGCTATTAACTATTCAAAAAGTGTTTGTTAGAGAGGGTATTTCTGCTGATAACTCTGCGACCATGGAAAAATTTAAAGGGAATTGATATGATTCTATATGGAGCCTCAGGTCATGCAAAAGTGATAATCGACATACTTGAGAAATGTAAGGTAAATATTGATTATCTGGTTGATGATGATAGCACCATTCAAAATTTGCAAGGATATGCTGTTGTTGATGCGAAAGATTTTAGACCCTCAGATCAAGATTCACTAATTGTTTCGATAGGGAATAATCGAATTCGCAAGCAAATAGCCGAAAGCCTTAAATTGGAGTTTTCGTGGGGAATTCATCCTTCTGCCATTCTTGGCGATGATGTGAGTATAGATGTGGGCACGGTGATAATGGCAGGTGCAGTTATTAATAGTTCTACTAGTATCGGAACTCATTGTATAATCAATACCACGGCTTCGATTGATCATGACTGTCAAATAAATGACTATGTCCATATTAGTCCAAATACTACTTTGTGCGGATCGGTTTCAATAGGAGAAGGCACTCATATCGGAGCAAATGCTACTATTATACCTAATATTAAGATTGGTAAATGGGCTACAATTGGTGCAGGCGCTGTAATTATTGAAGATGTTCCTGATGGAGCTACAGTTGTAGGAAACCCGGGTAGAATAATTAAAACTGAGGATGTCTGAAGAAAGAATATGGCTCTCTTCTCCGCACATGGGTGGTGAAGAAAAAGAGTATGTTAATAAAGCATTTGATACCAATTGGATAGCACCACTGGGTCCTAATGTCAATGGTTTCGAAGAAGACCTTCAAAATTATTCAGGTGTCTCCCATGCAGCGGCATTAACTAGTGGTACTGCTGCTATACACTTGGCTTTGATAATTTTAGGGATAGAAAGGGGAGATGATGTACTCGTTTCTACATTCACTTTTTCTGGTTCTATCAATCCAATTGTATATCAAGGTGCGACTCCCGTAATGGTGGAAAGTGAACCAGAGACATGGAATATATCCCCTCATTACCTAGAGGAGGCGATCTTAGATAGAAAGAATAAAACAGGTAAAATACCAAAGGTATTAATCTTAGTTCACCTTTATGGAATGCCTGCAAAGTTAGATGAACTTTTGGCAGTCTGCGACAAATATGGAGTGGCTGTAATAGAAGATGCTGCAGAAGCACTTGGTAGTACTTATAAAGGAAAGAAATTAGGTGCCTTTGGTGATTTGAGTGTTTACTCTTTCAACGGGAATAAAATCATTACTACATCCGGTGGAGGTGCTTTACTATCGAATAATCAGCAATGGGTTGAGAAAGCAAGGTTTCTTGCTACCCAAGCACGTGATAAAGCAATTCATTATGAACATTCAGAAGTTGGCTATAATTACCGAATGTCTAATATCGTTGCAGGAATAGGTCGAGGTCAAATGAAAGTGCTTGACAGCTGGGTGGAAAAGCGAAGAAATGTAAATTCCTTTTACAGAGAAATTTTTGAAGAAATTGAAGGGATAGATTTTTTGACCGAACCGGAAGAGGGCTTCTTTTCAAATTATTGGCTTACAACCATTTATTTTACCAATGAAGCTAAAGTATCGAGAGATGTTCTACAAACAGCTTTAGCAAATGAGAATATAGAAAGTAGGCCCTTATGGAAGCCAATGCATAAGCAGCCAATATTTGAAGCTTATCCATATTATGGTGATGGGCTGTCTGAGAGGCTATTTCAAAATGGGCTTTGCCTTCCTTCAGGATCTAATTTGTCATCAGATCAATTAAAGAGAATCAAAAGCGTCATATTGAGTACTTTTAACAAGTAATGTTTAATAAGTTCAAAACACTTAATGTATTACCTCGCTGGATCATCGTTATGATCGATTTGGTGACCTTTGCATTTTCAGCTTTGGTGGGCTATTTACTTAGGCTGAATTTTCAAATAGATGCTTTGTATGAATTTGATTTTCTTCGAGGCATCTTAATTTTTACCACTGCAGGTTTAATATCTTCTTTGCTTACCAGAAGCTTTGCAGGGATCATTCGATATACTGGAATCCAAGATACATTGAGGGTGCTATATGCCAATATGGTGGCATTGGCTTTAGTGTTTTTAATCAATACGCTTTCTGAAAATGCACTTCCATATTCAGTAGCACTTATTGCCTTTTTCGTGAGTTTAGTAGCAACCATAGCCTATCGACTTTTGGTGAAGGAACTTTTTGCCTTTTATAGAACGGTGCCTAAGGCCCAAAAAAAGATTCTAATATTCGGGGCCGGACAGACTGGAATGATTACCAAACAGCTTTTAGATAATGACACTAAAAGTAATATTAAAGTTGTAGGGTTTTTAGAGGACAACTATAGAAAGATCGGCAACATTATAGCAGGTGTGAAGATATATTCAGCAAAAGAAGGTTTAGAAAAGGTTTTGGAAAAGACCGCTCCCTCGGAAATAATAATAGCTACTTCAAATGCTACGGTGCAGAGAAAGAATGAACTAGTAGATTTTTGTTTGAAATATGGTGTTAAAGTTAAATCAGTACCTTCAACAGATAAGTGGATTGGTGGAGAGTTTGACGTAGCGCAAATTCAAGATGTAAATATTGAAGACCTTTTGGGGAGAAATGTTATCACGCTCAAGAACAAATATATCTCTCAAGAGATTGAAGGGGCTTGTGTTCTTGTTACTGGAGCTGCCGGTTCCATCGGAACTGAAATTGCGAGGCAGGTAATCCAATACAACCCGTCTAAACTTGTTTTGCTTGATCAATCTGAAACTGGATTATTTGAGATTGAAAATGAATTAAGGTCTATAAAACAATTAGGTGAAGATTTACTCTGTTTTGTAGCTGATATTGCCAATAAACAGAGGATAACTCAATGTCTTGAATCATTCAAGCCAAGTATAGTCTATCATGCAGCTGCTTATAAACATGTTCCTCTAATGGAGCAGAATGTTCAGGAAGCCATATCTACTAATATTCTCGGCACAAAGAATCTTGCTGATGAGTCGAGCGCTCAGGATGTTAAGAAATTCGTGATGATTTCTACGGACAAAGCGGTCAATCCAACAAATGTCATGGGCGCGTCAAAAAGGGCTGCTGAAATTTATGTTCAATCGTTGAACGCTTCTGGAACAGCAGACTCTAAGACCAAGTTCATAACTACCAGATTTGGAAATGTTTTAGGTTCAAGTGGTTCAGTAATTCCGACTTTTAAAAGACAAATTCAGAAGGGAGGACCAGTGACAGTCACTCACGAAGAGATCACAAGGTATTTCATGACTATTCCTGAAGCTTGTAGTCTCGTACTTGAGGCAGGAACGATGGGAGAGGGTGGAGAAGTGTTTGTTTTTGATATGGGCGAGCCTGTAAAGATTATTGACTTGGCTAAGAGAATGATACAGCTTTCAGGTCTAGTTGAGGGTGAAGATATTGAGATTAGAATTACAGGGTTAAGGCCAGGTGAAAAGCTTTATGAAGAGCTATTGAGTGATAAAGAGAATACACTTAACACGCACCACCCTAAAATTATGATTGCTGAAACCCGTAAATATGAGCTTGAAACAGTGAGAGAAACTTTAAATGGCTTTGCCTCTGCTTTGACTAGTAATTCAAGCAATGAAATGGACCTTGTAAGATCCTTAAAGGAATTAGTAGTTGAGTATAAAAGTCAATCTTCGAAATTCGAAGTGCTAGATAAGAAATAAGACTTATCTGAACTTAGGCTTTCTTCTTGAAGGAGAGAAGATCTCGCTGAAAACGTTATCAGGTAAGTACATTTCTAACCTAATTTGAAATATATAATAGGCATCATTCAATTCAGGATTACCTCTAATACTGCCTTCTGGCCTAGGGGTATAACCTCCTTCAGCACTCCTGTCGTATAGTCTAACGGCCAAATCTGGGTTATTCGGATTGGCTGCTCTGATATCATCTACTGAGGCATATCTTGTACTCACATCGTCTAAATAATCGGTAAAAGTAAATCTACGGGCTCCTTCAATAAGTACATCTATATACTTATTGGCTCTTAGTCTTACACCAATACCTAAAGGGACAACAAACTTAAAAAGACCTGATTGATCACCATTTTCATTGAAACCAGGTTCTGTGACAATATCTTTTCTCAAGTTGACCCAATCTCCAGTCAAAGGATCTTGAGCCTTTGGATTGGATGTAGTGAATCCAATACCAGCGATAATATAAGGGTTGAATATAGGTCGTCTCGTGTAGGAACCTTTAACGGGGATTAACTTTAGGTTTGCAGTAAGGGCAAACTCCCAATTTCTAGACCTGAAGCTCAAGTTTCTTATAAATCGAGTATCTGGTGTGTTTGCTCGCCCTTGTGACCTTTGTAATAAAGCACCATCTGGGTTTAGGGCTCCGTTTTCTGCATCATCACCGCCAATTTGATAGTAGTTTACATCAAACCGTAACGAGATAGCACTTCCTAATGATTTTCTTATTCCCGCTCCCAGAGAGAAACCAGTAGCAGAGCCCATGCCATCATAAAGGACATCATGCAAGTCACCGTGGTATTGAGCAATACCTATTCCATAGGAAAACATGACGGTTCTATTTCTTCTACGCGAGTAAAAGTTTTGGGCGTTAGTAATTTCTACTAAGGCAAAAAGGAATAAAAAGATGAAAGAGAGCCGTTTCATACCCATTCTATAACTACAAAGCTAAATAATTAGATGGTTTTGGCAATTCTTTGGTAGAGGAATCACAAATATCTTAATATAAAGCACAAAAACCAATGCCTTCTTTTGAAGGCATTAATAGTACACCCGGAAGGAGTCGAACCCTCAACCTCTGGAGCCGAAATCCAGCGCTCTATCCAGTTGAGCTACGGGTGCCGATACTAAAATCTTAAGCTAGTGCTTCTTGCACTTTCTGAGCAGCATCTTTAAGAACGATGGCCGACTCAACAGCTAAACCACTTTCATTGATGATTTTAGCCGCTTCTTCAGCATTGGTACCTTGAAGTCTAACTATGATCGGGATCTCAATATTTCCAATTTTCTTATAAGCCTCTACAACGCCATTTGCCACTCTATCGCATCTAACAATACCACCAAAAATGTTAATGAGGATAGCTTTTACGTTAGGGTCTTTCATGATGATTCTGAATCCAGCCTCAACGGTTTCAGCATTTGCAGTACCTCCAACATCAAGGAAGTTAGCTGGGTCACCTCCAGAAAGTTTGATGATGTCCATTGTTGCCATGGCTAGACCAGCACCATTAACCATACAGCCTACGTTACCGTCAAGTTTCACATAGCTAAGGCCAAATTCGCCTGCCTCAACCTCTGCTGGGTCTTCTTCAGTGATGTCTCTTAACTCTAATAAATCTTTATGTCTGAATAATCCATTGTCATCAAGGTTGACTTTGGCGTCAACAGCTAAAATTTGATTATCAGAAGTTTTTAATACTGGGTTGATCTCAAATTGACTAGCGTCACTTGCTTCGTATGCCTTGTATAAAGAGAAAATAAATTTCACCATCTCTTTGAAAGCTTGGCCCTCAAGTCCAAGTTGGAAAGCTACTTTTCTCGCTTGAAAACCTTGTAAGCCTACCTTAGGATCAATCCATTCTTTTATGATTTTTTCAGGCGTTTCCTCAGCAACTGTTTCAATATCCATTCCACCTTCAGTAGATGCCATGATCACATTCCAGCCTTTGGCTCTGTCCAATAGTATTGATAGGTAGTATTCTTTAGGATCACTCTCACCTGGGTAATAAACATCCTGAGCGATCAATACTTTGTTAACAACTTTGCCTTCAGCGCCCGTTTGATGAGTTACCAAAGTCCCTCCCAAAATAGCTTCTGCTTTTGGGGCTACTTCGTCAAGACTCTTGGCTAAAACCACACCGTTTGATCCAGATTCTTGTACAATACCTTTTCCTCGTCCTCCGGCATGGATCTGAGCTTTAACAACATACCAGCTCGTACCTGTTTCTTCATTCAACTTTTTGGCTGCATCAGTTGCTCCCTCAGGAGTATCAGCTACAATTCCTTCTTGAATTTTAACACCAAAACTTTTTAGTAATTCTTTACCTTGATATTCGTGGATATTCATGTCTCAGATTTTGTGCGAAAGTAATCCAAAGGGCTAATAATAACAAGCTAAAAGCATCGAATGAGCATTCGTTTTATCTAACTATTTATTTAATCTGCTTATGTTTGAATTGTTGATATGGAAAAGATATTAAGTGCTCAGTCTATTCACAAGAAATACGGACACTTGGAGGTGTTGAAAGGAGTAGACCTAGACATTTCAAAAGGAGAAGTGTTATCGATTGTAGGTCCCTCTGGAGCAGGTAAAAGTACATTGCTACACATCCTTGGGACATTAGATGAACCTGATTCAGGTTCATTACTTCTGAATAATGAAGCGGTCATTACCAAAGGGGCTAAGAACTTGGCTTCAATGCGTAACAAGCATTTTGGATTTATTTTTCAATTTCATAACCTCTTACCTGAGTTTACTGCGATTGAGAATGTTTGCTTGCCTGCTTTAATCGCTGGCCGGGAACAAAAGACTGTTTATAATGAAGCTAAAGACTTATTGATTCTATTGGGCCTTGGCGAGCGATTAGATCATAAACCTTCTAAAATGTCAGGAGGTGAGCAGCAAAGAGTGGCTGTTGCTCGTGCTTTGATCAATAAGCCACAGCTCGTGTTAGCGGATGAACCATCGGGTAATTTAGATTCTAAAACAGCTACAGATTTACACGAACTATTCTTTAAGCTTCGAGATGAGCTTGGGGTGACATTCGTCATTGTGACGCACAACGAACAATTATCTGAAATGTCTGATAGGAAGGTAACTTTGATAGATGGGACTATCTCGTCTTCTTAATTACACGACATCTAATGGAAGACTTACCGTATAAGGACTTGGGTAAATAGTAACCCAGTTTAAAACCAAATCTCAAATAAGAATCATTAGAGTTATTACCTCTGGCTGTACCTGCATCTACTGGTTGTACTGGAGGGTCTAGAACTGTTCTTGGGTCTGATAATTGAGCTAAGGTAGCTGCAGGTACACCATCTGTATCAGTGAATGATGCTTGATCTCTGTAGACTGTGCTGACATCATCTAAATACCCCGTAAAAGCTAAATTGTACTGAATATCGAATTGAATGTCGAAATTCTTACTGATGAAAAAATCAACACCAACTCCAACCGGAACAATAAAAGCTAAAGTACCATACTGCTCTCCCTCAATAGACAGCGGTCTCATTTTGTATTCCGTACCGTTCAATGTTTGAATTGGGTTATTGGTTGTTACACCAACACCAAGGTGAATATAAGGATTGACAAACGCTCTGTGTGCATATCCTTTGGCAGGATGACGAAAAGCATAATACATTCCTTGAACAATGAATTCTACATTCGTTGCTTTAAAGTTTAAGTTTCTTTCTCTTCGTTCTGGGATTTTAGATAAAGCATCGTCTGCCTTAATTTGATAAATGCTTATCTGTGACCTTAAAGCAATGTTATCCGTCAAAAGATGTTCATACCCTAAACCAAAGCTCAAGCCAAATTGGAATTTGGCATCTTGAAGTCTTCTTAAATCTCCAAAATAGGTGTTGAATCCTACACCTGCAGTGAACTTTGAAAGTCTGTCAAAACTGTGGGTAGAAACGAAACGCTGAGCCTTTAGGTTAAAACCGAGTACTAACGTGAGAATAAGTAAGATTGACCTTGTTTTTAGCATAAGCTGTTTTGGGCTTACAAATTTAGAATTCCAACGCACTTTTTCGCTAATTATTCCTTTTAAGTTCTTTTATCATTTGGTCGAGGTGCTTTCTAGCCCCAAACATATCATTGTATACCGCTTTGATCTGCATCTCTTGATCAATCAAATAGGTGATTCTTTTAGGTATACCGATTACCGGTACTAAGGCTTTATATTTTTTGCAAGTAGATCCATCAGAGTCACTCAAAAGATCGAATGGCAATTGATGTTTTTGCTTGAACTTTTTATGTGTGGGTATGCTGTCTTTGCTTATTCCAAAGACGGGGATCTCTAAATTTCTTAATTCTTCAAACCCATCTCGAAAAGAACAAGCTTCCTCCGTACAGCCCGGAGTGAAATCTTTTGGATAGAAGTATATAATGCAAGGTAGGTTTTCGGAAAGCCTGAATTTTTCGTCAGAAGTTGAGGGTAATACAAAATCTGGAGCTTTACTTCCTTTTTTTAATGACATAGCGAGTCTTAATTATTAAATGAACATTTTTGCGCATGCTTTCCAAAGGAGTTATTTACATGCTGTTAGCCACATTCATTTTCGCAGTGATGAATGTTCTGGTCAAATATGTAGATAACATCCCTGCTATAGAAATCATTTTATTTAGGTCAATTGTTTCTTTTGTTATGTCTGGCTTCACCCTGAGGCTCAAGAAAATCAATCCTTTGGGCAAAAACAGGAAGGTTCTTTTCTTAAGGGGACTTGCAGGGGCTATAGCACTAATGATGTTTTTTACCACATTGCAAGAGATGCCTTTGGCAAGTGCAGTAACGATCATGTTTCTTGGACCCATTTTTACCGCTATTTTAGGTGTATGGGTTGTAAAAGAGAAAGTCTTTCCTTGGCAGTGGGTCTTTTTTGCTCTTTCATTCATCGGTATTGTTATGATCAAGGGTTTTGACCCTAGGGTATCACCATTAATGGCGTTGTTAGGTGTTGGAGCTGCCCTTTTTTCTGGAGTAGCATATAATATGATCAGGAAGCTAAAGACTTCAGAACATCCGTTAGTCATCATTTTTTATTTCCCTCTTGTTACGCTACCTATAGTTGGAGTTTATTCCTTTTTTCATTGGGTTCAACCGGTTGGAGCTGAATGGTTGATACTTATAGCTATTGGTGTTCTCACTCAATTTGCGCAATATTTCATGACAAAATCTTATCAGATTGAAGCACTTTCGAAGGTAGCCAACATCAACTTTGTTGGTGTTCTTTATGCCTTGGGCTTTGGCTATGTACTTTTTGATGAAACTTTTAATTTCTTGACCTACCTTGGAATGACACTAGTGATGCTAGGTGTTATTCTTAACGTGATATATAAGAACAGAAAAGAGAAAGCCGATGAGACTATTTCAAATTGATGCCTTTACCTTAACCGTTTTTGGAGGAAATCCTGCGGCAATCTGTATTGTTGAAGATGAGCTGTCTAGCGATTTGATGCAAAGCATCGCAATGGAAATGAATTTATCCGAAACAGCTTTTGTCAAAGTTTACGAAAATCACTGTAACATTCGCTGGTTTACACCAGCTACAGAAGTACCTCTCTGTGGACATGCTACTCTAGCTTCTGCTTTTGTTTTGTTTACTGAAGGATATTGGCCGGAGTCTAAGACAATTGAATTTGAATCCCTGAGTGGCCCCCTTTTTGTTGAGAAAAAAGAGAGTCTGCTGACCTTGAACTTCCCAGGTCAAACACCTAATTCTTTATCAGAAGAGAAATTGAATGAGTTCAATGATCTTTTTGATATTGACCTGATGGATGTTTTAGAAGTCCCGAATGAAATGATCTTTATTTTCAAAAGTGAAGAAGACCTTAGAACGTTCAATCCAGATGATTCTAAGGTGGCTAGCATGGCTCAAAATGGATTAATAACCTCGGCATGGTCAGGGCAAAATGATATTGATTTTATCTCTAGGTATTTTGCGCCAAACTTGGGCATTAAAGAAGATCCTGTAACGGGGTTTATGCACACAATTCTTACCCCATATTGGGCATCTAAAAAGGGCCGCAACGCTTTTAAAGTTTTTCAAGCATCTCAGAGAGGCGGGGATTTATCTGTAGAAATGAAAGGAGAAAGAGTGTTGATCAGTGGTGAAGCAGTAAAAGTCTTTGAAACGGAATTATCTTTTTAGTCCTGCTTCAAGACAAATGCGGTCATAGCAGGAATTGTTATCGTGCTTGATCTTTGTGCGATTCCCGAATTTTTAATTTGATTTCCGTCTGCAATCAAGGTCCAAGTCCCTTGAGGAAGCTTGATTGTTTTATTCAAATCGCTTCCATTCAGTAGAACAAGAATCTTGTTCCATTCATCTCCATTAGCATTGTCACCTATTTGATAGGCAAGAAAATTACTTCCATCGTAATCCAAGAACTCAAGATTTTTCTGGATATCTGAAGTCGTTTTCATTCTAAATGCTGGATGATTTTTTCTAAGCTCAATGAGCTCTTGGTAGTATTGGACTACATCCTGATAGGTGTGCTTTCTGTCCCAATCTATTTCATTGATCTCATCAGGTGATTCAAATGAATTTTCAATACCATTTTTTGATCGAAGCAGCTCGGTGCCGGCATGTAAAAAAGGAACCCCTTGAGAGGTTAAAACTATGGTTTGAGCCAGTTTGTGCATTTTTTTGATCTCTGATTCATCGGCATCAGGTTTAGGTATTCTCAATTTATCAAAGAGCGTATGGTTATCATGGCACGAAACATAATTGATGCATTGTGCAGGGGAGTTGGCCCAAAAAGAGTTAGAATAGTTTACTTTCTGATAATCTATTTGAGGGTGTTGGGTTGAGCCGACTATACCAAACTTGATGCTTTCTTTCAAACCGGGTACTTGGCTTACAAAGCCTCCTTCTTCATGGTTGAAAACACTTCCTTTGAGACCATCGCGGAGGTCGTCACTAAAGGCAGCTACAGATTCGAGTTGTGGTGTATTGGCTTTTAAGGCTTGCTGGTTTGTTGGTAGAGGTGATTGACCGGCTGTCCAGCCTTCTCCATACACAAAAATCGTTGAGTCAATTTTATGAAGTGCCTGTGTGACAGCATTCATAGTTTCAAGGTCATGAATGCCCATTAAATCAAACCTAAATCCATCTAGATGGTATTCAGTAGCCCAATAAACCACAGATTCAACGATGTATTTTCTCATCATATATCGTTCAGAAGCAGTTTCATTGCCGCAAGCAGATGCATCTGAGAAAGTGTCATCTTCATTCTTGCGGTAATAGTAATTTGGGACTAATTGATTGAAGTTTGAATCTTCGGTTTGTCCAGTATGATTATACACGACATCAAGAATTACTCTTATACCATTGCCATGAAGGGTTTGGACCATTTTTTTAAATTCCCTTATTCTGACCTCACCATTAAAAGGATCGCTTGAAAAACTTCCCTCAGGTACATTGTAATTTAGAGGGTCATATCCCCAATTATATTGAGGTTCTTCCAAGCGAGACTCATCTATACTGCGATGATCAAAAGTCGGTAGCAAATGAATATGGGTAATGCCTAAATCCTTAATGTGGTCGAGGCCGGTAGACTGGCCAAAACTATTGATAGTTCCTGATTCAGTTAAACCTATATACTTTCCTTTATTTTCAACTCCAGAGTTAGAAGAAATAGTCAGGTCTCTTATTTGTGATTCATAAATTACAATGTCTGTAAAAGAAGCAAGTTTGGGTCTCTGGTCTTCTGTCCAACCTTTTGGATCAGTTGAGTTGAGGTCTAAAATCATAGTTCTTTGACCATTAACACCAACTGCTGTAGAATAGAGGTCAGGTTTCTCTTGAAGCCAAGCGCCATTTTGCCTTACCTGGTAAGTATAATATTTGCCATTTAAGTCTCCTTTTATGCTTACAGACCAAACTCCATTTTTATCGCGAGTCATTTGATAGGTCTCAATTTTGTCGTTGGAGTTACCGCTTGAATAAAGATTGACCTTCACTTTCTCAGCGGCAGGAGACCATAGCTTAAAAAGGCTATGTTTTTCAGTGTAAGTGAGGCCTAAGTCAGATCCCGAGTACGTTGGATAGTCATCGACAGAGGCATAATTAGGCTTATTCATACATCCAGAGATTGTCAGCAAAAGACAACAGATAAGAAATATTTTAGTGTCCAGCTGAAGGGCTAAGCTTTTCATTATTGTTCTTACTCTCTTTTACAAATAGCCAAAGTACAGCAGAAACTCCCAAGGCAATGGCGCTAATAATAAAGATCATATTCTTGTTTTCTTGACCGTCTATGAATCCACCTAGGCTTGAGGCTACCAGTTGAGGTATAACCACAGAAAGATTAAATAAACCCATATACATTCCCATCTTAGACTGATCTACAGCTTCCGACATAATTGCAAATGGTAAACTAACTACCGCTGCCCAACCCACACCGACAACAGCCATCATCACAAACAGCATTTCTTGGCTTTGGGCAAAGAATATAATGAGCACATAGCCTATGGACATCGTTGCAATACAGAGCATGTGTGTTTTAACTCTGCCTATTTTTTTGGCTATTGGTTCAAGCACGGTCGCTGGCAATAGAAATCCGACCGTGTTAAGAATAGCAAATGAGACCCCTGTAATGAAACCGATGTTGTTATTCTCAAGTTCGCTTATTACATCTGTAGTGCCGAAGCCCATGATCACTTCTTTGATGTAAGCGAAAGTATAGATGAACATGGTTTGAACACCTACCCACGTGAAGGCGTGAGCAAGACATATTTTGATAAACTGTGGAATATTAGTCTCCTTCTTGTTCTCGGCTTGCTCATTGTCTGTTTGCTCATCAAGTTCTCTAGGTTCAGTTATGAATAAAGTTGGTATGACAGAGAATAAAAAGACCAAAACGGCCCCCATATAAATGAGTACATAATTACTTACAAATGCTCCAATCAAGTAGGCAATTACTCCAAAGAAACCTGAGATTGTTTGCATCCAAGTATATCCCTTTGTGCGAACATCACCCTCAGGTGTTACATCGGCAATCACAGACCTTGTGGGGTTAAAACTGATATTGATAGCCAAATCCAATGAGAGTGCAACTGCGATAGCAACGCCTATTACTTCCTCAAACCCCAACGCTTCACTGATCACGCCAATATTGGGCAATGCCAATAACATGATGGCGGCAATAACACCTCCAACCAAGATAAATGGTCTTCTTCGCCCACCCCAGAACCATACTTTATCACTAATTACACCAATGATTACTTGGCCTAGAATACCTGCTGCCGGTCCTGCAATCCAAACAAGGCCTATTTCTTCAAGATTAAAACCGAATTTTGAATTTAGAATCCAGCTAAGTGCTGCGATCTGAACACTTAATGCAAAGCCCATGGCAGTAGCCGGCAAGCTGAGCAATACAAAAAATGACTTTGTGAATTTCTTTTGAATCTCTAGCATAGGTAAGGTTGAAATGTGTGTATAAGTTACACTTTTCAACTTCAACTAGAAATGCGAACGTTTGCAGTAACTACCTTACATTAAAGGTGATCTCACCAATTTCATAGGTGTCAGCTAAGATGACAATCTTATGGTCGCCCTTTGCAAACTCTGAACCCTTGTCGTAAACAAAGGATAATTCTTGTTTTGAATTATCGAATAGTATTTCCTGCATCGCTGTATAAAACTCTTCCTTGCCATTGTCCTGGTAAGTACCGGAGCCACGTGCTACATCAAATATGATATTTCCTGAAGGGTCAATTACTTGGATCATAATCTGATGACCAGCAACAGGAGCAACTTCGTTTTCTGCTAGATTGAAAACAACTTTTACCTTTTGTGCTTGCCTGCTCCTAAAATCACCCTCACGTTCTTTTCCCCTTTTATTGATGCTGAAAAGCCTTATGTTTTCAGCTTTTAACTTAGAAGCTAATGCGATTTGATTTTGAAGACCTTTTTCTCTTTCAGCTGCTTGATTCAAACTAGCTTTGAATTCATTTTGCTCTTCTTTCAGTTCATTGTTCTCTGAAAGAAGTTGTGTGTTGATGGTTTTTAAGTTTTCAATTTCTTCGTCCTTGGCAATTAATAGTTCCTCGTATCCTTTGACTTTGCCATCTAATCTCTTGATTAAAGCCTTATTGGCTCTTCGCGTTCTCTGTAATTGGTCTCTTTCAGAAGTAATTGAGTCCTTTAAAAGCACAAGGGAATCAATATCTCCACCAAGCTCTGCTATTTCTGAAATGCGAATATTTAATTCACTCGAGATGCTATCAAGCTTACCTGTGAGCTCGGTCCGAGTAGCATCATATTCAGCCTGAAGAGCTTCTTTGTCTTTATAATCGGTGTAGATTTTAAACCCTGAACCCCCAATGACAATAACAATGGCCACAATAAGGGCTATTCTAATTTGATCTCTTTTATCTTTTTTCTCCTCAGTCATTACTTTGCTCACTAAAAAAGTAACTAATAAACGTCTGTGCTGTTAATTATTGGGCGAATAACTTAAACTTTTTCAAATAAATCAAAGATTGCTCAAATCGTGCTATGGTCGAATTGAACGAAAAATTTTGGTCTGATAGGTATAATGAAGGAAATACGGGTTGGGATATAGGGTATGTTTCAACACCGATAAAGGAGTACATCGATCAATTGGAAGATAAAGAAATTAAAATCCTGATTCCTGGTGCAGGAAATGCGTACGAGGCGGAATACCTCTGGCAAAATGGTTTCAAGCATGTTGATGTTCTAGACCTTTCGAGAATCCCTTTGGAATCTTTGGGCAACCGGGTTTCTGACTGGCCTGCAAACCAACTCATTGAAGGTGATTTCTTCAAACATACTGGAAGTTATGATTTGATTTTTGAACAGACGTTTTTCTGTGCGCTTGACCCAAAATTGCGAGGTAATTATGTTGCTAAAATGAAAGAGCTGCTGAAGGGAGGAGGAAAGCTCGTTGGGCTGATGTTCAAAATTCCCTTGTTTGATGATCGTCCTCCTTTTGGAGGAAGTGAAAAGGATTACCTACCGCTATTTGAAAATGATTTTCATATAATGAAAATGGAAGAAGCTTATAATTCAATTGAACCAAGGGCAGGAAGTGAATTATGGGTTTCCATGACTCCAATCTAATACTTCAATATATAGTCTTCCTTTGGTAGCGAAGGATCTATAAACAGTAGGCCTGCTTCGAATAGATCGATACTAAGATTGGCTCGTTTATCTCTTTTGATAACGTCCCAAGCATCATTCATGCCTTTAGACCAGTGAATATCATCAAAGATAATGATGCCTTTTTCACTCATTTTAGGTAGAAGTAACTCAAAGTATCTCAAAGTGGGCTCATAGCTGTGATTGGCATCTATATACGCTAAATCAATTTTGGCTGCAGATTCTAAAAAAGGAGGAAGTGTTGCATCTATATTTCCTTCAATTATTTCAATGTTGCTTGCGCTCAGGCTATAGAAGTGTTTTTCTGCAAGTTTCGCCAAAGATGAATCACCCTCAAAGGTGGTGATCCTAGTATCTTGGTTTTGCGCCATATATAAGGTGTTTAATCCTAAGGAGGTGCCTAATTCAACTATATTTTTGAATTGAAAATGGGCTATTAATTGCTTCAACGTGTTTGAAAACTTTTGAGGTGTTGCGCTATGTTTGGCAACGGAAGCAACAGTTCTAATATTGGACTCAGTCAGACGGGAGCCTGCACCGAAATCGGTCAATTCAATTTTAGTCGAATCGCGATATAAACTCGATCTAAGCTTTTCGATCTCTGGGTGCTCATGGGGTTTTTGAGCAATAATCTCATTATAAAGATCGAAGAGAAAAGGGGAGTGCAGGGAATGCGCATCTACCTGACGAAGCCAGTAATTTATATAGGCAATGACCTGAAACAAGTGATTTAATTGAGCAAGTAGGGGACAACCATTGAAAACTCAGGGATAGTTACTTCAAACTGCTTGCCATCAACAATTTTTTCCATCAAATAAGTGCCATACATTTTGCCAAAGCCCGAGCGAAGGTTACAACCAGAAACATATTGATGTTTCTCGCCTGGTTCTAAAATAGGTTGCTGTCCAACAACACCTTCACCTTCTACTTCACGTGCTGAATTGTTAGAATCATGTATATGCCAATGTCTTCTGTGAAGTTTGATAGTATAATCTCCGTTGTTTTCAATTGAGATCTTATATGTAAATACAAAATGGTTCTGTGCCGGGCTAGAGTATTCCGGTTGGTAGTTAGTTTCTACACTAACTTTGATTCCTTCAGTAATTGCGGTAACCACCATTTGCATTAATTCTGAGATTAAAGTTATAGATTAGTTCGAAAAATGAAAGGGCTATAAAAGTGATTTTTCAATGGCTGTAAAAATTGAAGAAAGTTGGGCGAAGGCATTATCAGATGAATTTGAAAAAGACTATTTCAAAAGACTGACTGACTTCGTTCGAAACGAATACCAAACCCAGACTATTTATCCGAAAGGCAAAGACATTTTCAGAGCATTTGACAAATGTCCTATTGATCAGGTTAAAGTTGTAATTCTTGGTCAAGACCCATACCACGGTCCTGGTCAAGCGAATGGGCTTTGTTTCTCTGTTCATGAAGGCATGCCTTTTCCACCTTCATTGACCAATATCTTTAAGGAGATAAAGAATGACCTGTCTAAAGAAATCCCACCTAATGGGTCTTTGGATAGATGGGCCGAACAAGGTGTTTTGTTACTGAATGCAACACTTACGGTTAGGGCTCATCAGGCGGGGTCTCACCAAAAAAAAGGCTGGGAAGAATTCACCGATGCTGTTATTAAAGTATTAGCAGAGCAAAAAAAGCAGGTGGTTTATATGCTTTGGGGTAACTATGCCCAGAAGAAGGCAAGTATTGTTGATCCTGAAAAGAACCTGATTCTAAAATCAGTTCACCCGTCACCACTAAGCGCACACCGAGGTTTTTTTGGCTCCGCTCATTTTAGTCAAGCAAATTCTTACTTGAAAGAGATGGGTTTAGATCAGATCGATTGGTGATTATATATTGAGAAAGTCATCCATGCTTTTCACGCCATTTTGGTCTTTTAACCAATGGGCTACAGCTATGGCTCCTTTGGCAAAGCCTTCTCGCGAATGTGCGGTGTGCTTGATCTCGATGGTATCAACCTCTGAATTGTAATTTATGATGTGAGTACCAGGTGCTGGGTCCACTCTTTCAGAAATAATAGATAATTCACTCGGTTTATCAGAATCATTATTCACCCAGCTGTCTTTACTATCCAGGTTTTTGATAATACCTTCAGCCAAGGTAATTGATGTTCCACTGGGTGCATCGAGTTTTTGCGTATGATGTACCTCTTTTGTGGTGACCTCATACTCTTGGCCATTCATTAGTTGGGCAAGCCTCTCATTTACTTTAAAAAAGATGTTGACGCCAATACTGAAGTTCGATGCATAGAGATAAGTGCCATTTTTTTCAATGCAATAAGCATCAACTTCACTTTTGTGCTCAAGCCAACCTGTAGTACCTACAGCAACTGGAATCTTATTGTCAATGCACCACTTTATGTTCTCCATTGCTGCAGAAGGCTGTGAAAAATCTATTGCTACATCTATGTGAGAAGTAATTAAGGTTTCAAGCTTATCTCGGTTGTCAATATTGATTTTAGCCACAATCTCATGACCTTGTTCTGTGGCTAGCTGATCAATTAGCTGCCCCATTTTTCCGTAGCCTAATAGAAGTATTCTCATTTTCCGATGGGTAGTGTGATACCGACCCCAACATAGGGTACGCCACTATTGATAATGCCTACTTTGGGTTTTAGGTTCAAAGCTAACTCTTCATCTACATTGAAGCCCTTTAAATGAGCATCAATGGAAGCTTCAAGTATTTGTAGTGCATAGACCCCTAGCGTAGTGAGAAATACCAAGTCTCGGTTTTTCCTCCAAGTATCAGCGTTTCTTTGAAGGAACCTTAACCGGTTTGGGTCTTGCTGATCAGGTGGTAGAGCCAATTCATCTTCAATCTGTGATTGAAAGTCTTTGAATTGCTCATGATTAAAATCTATGTAGTAAATACAAACGCCAAGCCCTGCATAGAGAATAGGTACTTTCCACCAAGAGTCATTATAAATTTGACCCCAGCCAGGTATAATGGCAGAACGCCTAGAAGCTATCTTCGGGTCATAAAACTTTTGACTTCTGTCGTCAACCTCAATCTCTTGACCTTCAATAATCCCACGATTGGTTTGCAAGGTATCCTGCGCTGAAAGCTGGAAACCTAAAAATCCAAAAAATAATAATGTAAAAAGCCTACACATTACAGATCAATGATCTCAAGTATTCTATTCAAATCTTCAGTCGATACGAAAGGAATCTTGATTTCACCTCTAAATTGTCCATCGGCTTTTAGGCTTACTCTGGTACCAAAGTGAGAAGAAAGTTTTTGCTGCACCTGCTGTACTTCATAAGAGCGATGAGGCGAGTTTTTCTTTTTTTCCGGTTTCGGATCGTCTGCAGCCTTAGCCATCAAATCGCGTACCAACTGTTCTACTTTCCTTACAGAAAGTTCTTCTGTCACTGCTTTATTATAGATATAAAGCTGTTTCTCCACGTCTTCAACGTTGATCAGGGCCCTCGCATGACCCATGGAAATCTTTTTATCTCTGATACCTGCCTGAATGTCAGGTGGTAACTTCAATAGCCTTAGGTAATTATTGACAGTCGTTCTATTCTTACCAACTCTTTCACCCAATTGCTCTTGTTTTAGATCACATTCATCTAGCAAGCGCTGGTAACTCAAAGCAATCTCAATGGCATCGAGATTTTCACGCTGGATGTTTTCAATCAATGCCATTTCAAGCATTTGCTGATCATCCGCAGTTCTGATGTACGCAGGTATCGTCTTTAATTTGGCAAGCTTAGAAGCCTGAAAACGTCTTTCACCTGAAATCAGTTGATATTCTTGATCGCTTAATTTCCTTACGGTAATTGGCTGGATGATCCCTTGGACTTTGATTGATTCAGAGAGTTCTTCTAGTGCATCTCTATCGAAATGAATTCTTGGTTGAAAAGGATTCACTTGAATTTGATCAAGTGGGATTTCATTCATACTACCAGCAGACGAACCGCCTAATTCATTTTTGCCATTTTTGGGAGTAGAGTCCTCCAAAAGTGCACCTAAACCTCTACCCAACGCGTTCTTCTTCTTTGGAGCTGCCATATTCTATCAATTATACTGCTACTTTTTCGCCAATTTCTTTAGCGAGATTTAAATAAGCCAATGCACCCTTACTCTCCGCATCATGTGCAATAGCAGGGACACCAAAACTCGGTGATTCACTCAATTTTACGTTTCTAGGAATAATGGTGTCGAAAACCATGTTTTTGAAGTGAGTTTGCACTTCTTCAACAACTTGATTTGATAACCTCAACCTTACATCATACATGGTCAAAAGAATTCCTTCTATCTCCAAGTCAGAATTTAAACGCTTTTGAATGATAGTGATAGTGTTTAATAGTTTCCCCAGACCTTCTAGTGCGAAATACTCGCACTGAACAGGAATGATTACCGAATTGGATGCAGTCAGGGCATTGATCGTTATTAGACCTAACGATGGGGCACAGTCAATCAGTATAAAGTCATAGTCATCCCTCACCTCATTTAACACTTCGCGCATTTTTTCCTCACGGTTAGATAGATTGACCATTTCTACTTCGGCACCGACTAGATCAATATGCGAAGGGACTAATTTCAAAAAGTCAATATCAGTATCTAGGATACATTCTTGTATCGTATTCTTGCCCACCATGCATTCGTAAATACTCACGGTGATCTCTCTTGGGTTGTGGCCAAGTCCAGAGGTTGTGTTTGCCTGAGGATCGGCATCGACCACAAGGGTTTTGTATTCTAAAGCGGCCAAACTGGCTGCTAGATTCATGGCAGTAGTCGTTTTACCAACACCACCTTTTTGATTTGCTATCGCAATTATTTTTCCCATTGAGTTAGTATGAAAAAGATTCTCCAATATTAGGTAAAGTAAGCTTCACTTGCGCTGCGTGAGCCAATTTCTGTGCTTCAATATGATCAATCGCGACATAAGGAAAGGTATCGAAATGAACACCAATAACTTCTGAACATTTGATCATTTTAGCCGCCTTCATTGCATCTTCTACACCCATGGTAAAATTGTCTCCCACAGGCAAAATGGCGAAGGTGAGATCAAACTCTTCACCGATCAACTCCATGTCTTTAGTAAGAGCGGTGTCCCCGGCATAATAAAAAGTCCCTTCTTCATTCTCTACAATGATACCCACTGGTTGGCCTCCATAACTGCCATCGGGCATGCTGCTTGAGTGAACTGCATTCACCATTTTTACTTTGCCAAAATCAAATGACCAACTCCCTCCATGGTTCATTGGGTGTCCTCTCTCGAGGCCTTTTGCTCCAAACCAATTCACTACCTCATATGTAGAGATTATTGTTGCCTCACTTTGGTTGTAAATTGTTTCTACGTCTGCCACATGATCGCCATGCCCATGACTCAAAAGAATATAATCTGGCTTGATCGCTGAAATATCTATTTCTGAGGCAGCTTCATTCGGACTAATGAAAGGATCGAATAAGAGTTTTTTGCCCTTTGTTTCAATCATGAATGATGCGTGTCCGTAGAAAGTGAAATTCATTTTTTGAGTGGCTAAATTGCAATGCAAGTGCTACAAAGATATAAGAATAGCCCAAAGAATAATCAACACAGAATTCCACATTCCACGGACTTATTCACATGTCTTGGACTTAATTATCTGAACGACTGATTCTTGCACTTGAGCATAAAAAAAGGAGGTAAAAACCTCCTTAAATTATTTTCTTTTTTTCTGAGCTTGCTTCTGTTTCTGAGCTTCTTGACTTGCCTTCATGGCTTCCTCTAAACGCTGCTGAAACTTCGACTTTTTCTTATTAGAGTTTTTCTTCTTGTTCTCCATCAAAGTCGCTCTAATCTTCTCATCATCGACAAATCTTCTGATCAAGGCTTGCTGGCTAAATGTCACAACGTTTGAAACGAAGTAGTAGAAACTCAAACCAGAAGAGTAACTATTCAGAATAAACATAAAGAAAACTGGCATAATGTATCCAATATTCTTCATCGGCCCTTGAACCGAACTCACCTGATTATTTGACCAAGTATAGACAATCGTAGAGATGGTCATCAACAAAGTGAAACCACTCACGTGAGAACCATAAAACGGAATAGTAAATGGTAGATTGATCAATACATCATAAGTCGAAAGGTCAGTTGCCCATAAGAAACTCTCTTGCCTTAACTCAATAGAATTAGGGAAGAAGAAGAACATGGCAAACAAGATTGGCATCTGAAGCACCATTGGTAAACAGCCCTGAATTGGGTTGGCCCCAAACTGACGGTAAAGCGCCATTTGCTCCTGCTGCATTTTCTGAGGGTCACTGCCGAATTTCTCTTTGAGCTCATCCAACTCAGGTTTTAACACCTTCATTTTAGCCATTGAGAGATATGACTTTCTAGTCAGTGGGAAGAGCACCATTTTCACGATCAATACAATGATCATGATGATCAGTCCGTAGTTAGCAATTTTGCCTTCAAGGAAAGCAAACAATTCAACTAATACATATTTGTTAAACCAGCTTACAAGCGCATAACCCATGTAAACATTGTCCTCAAAATCGAAGCCTACCTGTTTTAGGGTTTTGTACTCTTTAGGGCCATGGTAATAGGTGAAGTTTGCACCATCGTAAAGGTCAGTCAATGGTATTCCTAATTCTATTAAACCAGATTTTACCACCGTGGTGTCTCCTAGAGGGACAGCCGTACTTAAAGCCGTTGTTTTAAAACCTTTATCAGCAATCAAAGCTGAGTTGAAGAATTTCTGATTGAAACTAGCCCATTTAACGGGGTCAGCTATAATTTCAGATTCAGGATCTTTAGACCTTGCACTTAACTCGTCAAAGTCTTCTTCCATTGTGAAATATGTCAGTGTGGTGACATTCCTGGAATCTTCTAGGTTGTTCTCAAATCGGCTCATGTTCTTGGCCCATTTGAGGTTAGCAGCATCGCCCAATAGACTATTGATAAGTCCGTTGATCTTCACTGTAAAACCTACTTCATAAGAGTTCGCAGTAAACGTATAGCTGTAAACAATACTTCCACCATCTGAAGCGGTAGACTTTAGTGTGAGCGTATATGAGTCTTCACCTGCTATGCTTCTGTCCGTTGTAGCACCCTCAAAATAGAAGTTTGATACATTTAAGTTTCCTTTAACACTTTGTAAGAATAGGTCCTGCTGGTTGTTGTTACTGTTTGTTAACAGTAGTGGTCCGCCATCATAAGAAGAATATTCTTTAAGCTCTACTTGCTCTATGTTACCACCTTTTGTGTTGAAGGTATATTTAGCAAGTTCTGTCTCAATTGTAAATCGCTTTTCATTGCCTTGAAGCATACCAGCAAAAACACCGTACTCACTATTGAGGTCGACTCTATTTGTGTCTGCTTGTAATGACTGCTCAGATTGCGGTTCAATTGTAGTGGGTTCACCAATTGCAGTATTACTCTCAATAGCTGTGCTATCATTTACAATGTTCGTTTCATCTGCCGGTGGCCTATAGATCACCGAATATATGATCAAGAGCCCTGCAATAAGCACAAGGCCTATGGTCTGATTTCTGTCCATTTTCTTTAATTAATCTCTCTGTCCTCTTACTGCCGCGCCAATAAAGCTCACAAAAAGTGGGTGAGGGTTCATGACGGTGCTTTTTAATTCTGGGTGGAACTGTGTTCCTACAAAATATGGATGATCAGGAATTTCTACTATTTCAACCAAGCCAGATTTTGGATTGGTACCTACAGCTTTCATTCCTGCTTTTTCAAATTCTTCTAAAAATTGATTATTAAACTCGTATCTGTGGCGGTGACGTTCTTCAATCTTTTGCTTACCATAGGTATGAATAGAGTGCGAACCCTTTGAAAGCTTACAGTCATATGCTCCAAGTCTCATGGTTCCACCATAATCCGTTACGTTCTTTTGATCTTCCATTAAGTCAATCACCGGGTAAGGAGTTTTATTATTGATTTCAGTAGACGCTGCACCTTCTTTGCCTAGTACGTTTCTAGCGTATTCAACTACTGCACATTGCATTCCAAGGCAAATGCCGAAGAATGGGATGCCATTTTCTCTTACAAACTTAATGGCTTCGATCTTTCCTTCTATGCCTCTTTCTCCAAAGCCGGGAGCGACCAATACACCATCAAGGTCTTTCAAAGTTCTTTTAACGGATTTCTCATTGATACTTTCCGAAGAAATCCAACGAACGTTCACTTTGCACTCTAAGTGTGCCCCAGCATGGATGAACGCTTCAGCGATTGACTTATAGGCATCTGGTAATTCAACGTATTTTCCCACTAAACCAATAGTCACTTCATTGGTCGGGTTCTTCAATCGACCCAAGAATTCTCTCCAGTCGTCAATATTTGGTTGCTCTTTATTAGAAAGTCTGAGCTTGGTTAAAACGCGCTCATCTAGCTTCTCTTTTCTCATCAAAAGAGGAACATCATAGATGGTTTCTGCATCGAGTGCTTCAATGACTGAATTGAGCTGAACATTACAGAAAAGCGCTAATTTTTTTCTGATATCATTTGGGAGTGACTTTTCACTTCTACAAACCAAGATATCTGGTTGAATACCTGCTTCAAGCAATTGCTTGACAGAGTGCTGTGTAGGCTTTGTTTTAAGTTCTTTTGCAGCTTTTAGATAAGGAATCAGTGTAAGGTGTACTACTAACGCATTGTTTTCGCCAACCTCGAGCTTTGCTTGTCTTACCGCTTCAATGAATGGAAGTGATTCGATGTCACCAACACAACCACCAATCTCAGTGATCACGATGTCATACTCCCCAGTTTCACCCAGCTTGTAAACGTTTTGTTTGATCTCGTCCGTGATGTGAGGAATGACTTGAACAGTTTTACCAAGATAGTCACCACGTCTTTCCTTAGTGATCACATCGTTATAGATACGACCCGTGGTGATATTGTTGGCTTGTGAGGTTCTGATGTTCAAGAATCGCTCATAATGCCCTAAGTCAAGGTCAGTTTCTGCACCATCGTCAGTTACATAGCACTCACCATGCTCGTATGGGTTCAATGTTCCCGGATCAATGTTGATGTACGGATCAAACTTTTGAATGGTCACGCGATAACCTCTAGCCTGAAGTAAATTGGCCAGCGAAGCTGCGATAATTCCTTTTCCTAATGAAGATGTTACGCCACCCGTAACGAAGATGTATTTTGCAGAAGCCATAAGTATTAAAGCCTTTTCAACTTATGGGACACAAAGGTAAGATTTTTTACTTCATTCATTGGTAGTAATTCTGAAACTTTAACAGCGCAAATCTAATACACTTTGGTCTGAGGTCTAAATACTGCTAAATTTGCCTGCCATTGATTAAAAAGGAGCATGAATCTATCTGATCGCATTGCAGATCCCATATTTAAAATTGTTGCAGAGGCAGGTGAAAAACTTGGCTTTGACACTTATGTGGTAGGAGGTTATGTGCGCGATCTATTACTCAAAAGAGATTCTAAGGATATAGACTTTGTTTGTGTAGGAAGTGGCGTACAGTTAGCTGAAGAAGTTCATCAACTTTTAGGAGGTAAACTTCCACTTAATGTTTTTAAGAATTTCGGAACGGCTATGATCAAGAGTGCTGACCTAGAGCTGGAATTCGTAGGCGCGCGCAAAGAGTCTTATAATAGAAATTCAAGAAAGCCGATTGTTGAGGATGGAACATTAGCAGACGATCAGAATAGGAGGGACTTTACTATTAATGCCTTGGCAATTAGTTTGAATAAATCGAACTATGGAGAGTTGATCGATCCTTTTAACGGATTGGGCGACTTAAAAAAGAAACTCATTAAAACTCCTCTTGCCCCAGCCGAGACCTTTTCAGATGATCCACTAAGAATGATGAGAGCGGTGCGTTTCGCTGCTCAATTGAATTTTGACATTGATGGCGATACATTTTTAGCCCTACGAGAAATGAAGGATAGGCTTCAAATTGTGTCTAAAGAAAGGGTCATTGTTGAGCTGAATAAGATCATTCTTTCTAAAAAGCCTTCTTATGGTTTCAACCTACTTTTTCATAGTGGACTCCTAATAGAGTTTTTTCCTGAAATGGTTGCGCTGCAAGGAGTTGAAACAAAAGACGATAAATCGCATAAAGATAATTTTTACCATACGCTTCAGGTTTTGGACAATGTGGCTGAGAAATCAGATGATCTTTGGCTGCGGTGGGCCGCTATAATGCATGACATAGCCAAACCACCAACTAAGCGCTTCAATAAAAAAGTTGGTTGGACTTTTCACGGTCACGAAGACAAGGGTGCACGTATGACTCCGGGAATCTTTAGGAGATTGAAATTACCGATGGGCAAAGAAATGAAGTTTGTTCAGAAATTGGTCAGACTTCATTTAAGACCTATTCCATTGGTTCGAGACGAAATCACCGACTCTGCAATTAGAAGACTATTGTTCGATGCTGGAGATGATATTGAGAGTTTGATGATTCTTTGTAGAGCGGATATTACATCCAAGAATAATGCGAAGGTCAAGCGCTTTTTAAAGAACTTCGATATCGTTGAAAGTAAAATGCGCGAAGTAGAGGAAAAGGATAAAATTCGTAACTTTCAGCCCGTTATCACTGGTGAGATGGTGATGACTACTTTTGGCCTTAAACCAGACAAGATAGTTGGAGAAATCAAAGAGGCGCTGAAAGAGGCGGTCTTGGAAGGTAAGATTAAGAACGAATATGAGGAAGCCTTTGCGCTGATGCTCGAATTGGGTAAGCAGAAGGGCTTAGAACAAGTTAAATCAGAGAACTAATTATTGAATCGATAAAATGAAAAGAGTTAAACTTTTTGGGGTGATGGTTGTGGTTTTCTTCGGAACCCAATTGACAGGATTTGCCCAAGACAGCACTTATTTATCTAATGAGTATTCAAAAGCAGTGGCATTGTATCAAACAGCTCAGCGCTATAACGATGCGGCCTTGTCTAAGCAGGCACTCGTAGAAATGAGTATTCTTAGTCCAAAAGACACCTTTATTCTAAGAAGCCTTGCGGAGCTCTATTATGGGAATAGACAATTTGTGTCTAGCGCAATAGTTGCTCAAGATATTAATGCGCTTTACCCTAATAGTATTGTTGGTCTTGAAATTCAAGCTTTAAGCTTTGAAAACCTTAGACTTTATGATCGTGCTATTGAGAATTACGAGAAGATCTGGTTACAAACCGAAGATAAATTTATTCTCTTCCAGGTTGCCTACTTACAATATTCAATTAAGAGATACGAGGAGGCAAAGAATAACCTCAATATCATAGAATCTGGAGCAAAACCCGAAGACACGATTCAATTGAATATGAGTGATGGAAATTTCCAAGAGGTTAAAATCCTTGCTGGTATAGAAAATGTCAGAGGTTTAATTGCCTTGGCGCAAGAGCAACCAGATCAAGCCAAAGCTCACTTTAACAAAGCGCTAGAGATTTCACCAGAATTTGAAGCGCCTAAAACGAGTTTGGAAGGGATGAACTAACCCAGAAAGAATGAATAATGTATCAAAGGTGCTTCGGGCACCTTTTTTTATGTCTCGGTATTTCTTGGCGAAATATATAACTTGAAATGCAACCCTAGTCAATGGCTTGTGTCTTTAGAATGAATTAATAGCATTGAAAACCGATTACCAGAACATCCATCAACCGATCATCGACAGGTGTTTACTGGGCGAGAGAGAAGCGCAATTTGAGTTGTATCAGCTTTATTCTCGTGCCATGTTCAATACGGCATGCCGTATTACGGGAGATGAAATGGATGCTGAAGATGTCTTGCAAGAGTCTTTTGTCAGTGCTTTCAAAAACTTGAACTCCTATAAAGGAACAGCTGCATTTGGAAGTTGGCTCAAGCGCATAGTAGTTAATAACTCTATCAATTTGGTCAATAAAAGGAGATTGGTCTTTGAGGAGATGAGTCAAGGACATGAAGAGATCCATGAGGAGTTAGAAGAAAGAGCTCCAGTTTATGAGATTGAGCTAGTCAAGCAAGGCATTGATAAATTACCTGAAGGGTACAGAATGGTTTTAACGCTGTATTTAATTGAAGGGTATGACCATAAAGAGATTGCTGAGATATTGAAGATCACAGAATCTACATCGAAATCACAGTTAAATAGATCGAAAAAGAAATTGAGGGAAATTTTAAAGGAGGATTTGCAAAATGCAGGATAAAGACCACCTAGAAGAATTTATTAAAGAAAATAGATCTTCGTTCGATACATATGAAGCCCCGAAAGGTTTGTGGGACAAGGTTGAAAAAGATCTTGATCGAAGTGTTTCGAAGCCAACACAGGTGTTGTGGTACTGGAAAGCCGCAGTTGTTGTGCTTTTAGCTGCAGTTACTTTTTTGATAGCAGATAAATACACACCAAAGGCTGAGGCTCAACAGCAATTGTCGGAGTTTACAGAATTTGAAGAGCTTGAGACTTTCTACACTTCTATTATTTCTAAAAAGGAAATTAAACTAGAGGAAGCTTTGAGAGGTGAAGAAGCAATCAATTACTTAGAGTCAGATATCGAAGAGTTAGAATTGCTATACAACGATTTGAGAAAGGTGTACACTGAGGAGCAGTCGAGCCAAGAGGTATCTGAGCGATTGATTCATTTGTTAAGACAAAGAATACACCTGATCAACTCTCAATTAGATATTATTGCAGAGGAAAAAGTGCCTGAAGAGTATGATTTGAGACTTAATTAAGCTCAGGCGATAATTTCGGCAGAGTCTTCTATTTTCCCATCGATACATTTTAGTGTACGCTTGGGATAATTCTCAATTAACTTAAAATCGTGTGTTGCCATCAATATGGCAGTACCCTGGTTATTGATCTTTTCGAAGGTTTTGAAAATACCCTCTGAGACTTCAGGGTCAAGGTTTCCCGTAGGCTCATCGGCAATTAGCAATAAAGGCTCATTTACTAAGGCTCGGGCGATTACTACGCGCTGTTGCTCTCCACCAGAAAGCTGGTGTGGCATCTTTGTATCAATAGCTCCTAGGCCTACTTTCATAAGAAGTTCAGACATTTTAGCCTTCATCTTCGATTTGTCTTTCCAACCAGTAGCCTTCATGACAAAGTAGATGTTTTCTGCTACAGTTCTGTCTGGTAAAAGTTGAAAGTCTTGAAAGATGATCCCAATCTTTCTTCTGAGCATCGGTACATCTTTCTTTTTGATGGAATCAATATCGTAACCGGCAATACGAATAGCACCCATTTGGAGGGGTAGGTCACAATAGAGTGTTTTTAGTAAAGATGATTTCCCACTTCCAGTTCTTCCGACTAAATAGACAAATTCACCTTTTTGAACATCAATTGATATGTTGTTGAGCACTGTCTTTTCTTCTTGAAAGATGGTGGCGTCTTTAATTTGTAGGATTGGGTCTGCGGAAAAGGTGGTCAAATTTCTAGTCTTTGGAGTTTACCGAAAGGCAAGTTATCAATTACATCTTTCAACGCAACTTCTTTGCCTTCTAGTCCATACTTTTCCAACTTTTTCAAAGGGCGATCAGCTCTGAAGTAAGCGATCAGAACAAAATTCTCATCCCTTAATTGAATGTAATCAGGAATTTTCGCTTTGCCCTTTACTTTAATGATATACATGTTTTGAAATAACTCCGAGTTATTGAAATAACCCGGAGCATCTGCTAATGTTTTATCCATTCGCTTTGGCGTGGTCTGCAAGGAATTGCTCTAGGCCTTTATCTGTCAATGGGTGATTCAATAAGCTTGTGATCACCTTCAAAGGACATGTAGCTACGTCTGCTCCAATTTCAGCACATTGAATCAGGTGCATGGTATGTCTTACAGAAGCTGCAAGAACTTCTGTCAAGAAACCATAGTTGTCATAGATCTCTACGATTTGCTCAATCAATTGAAGTCCATCATAACTGATGTCATCCAATCTGCCGATAAATGGAGAAACGTAAGAAGCACCTGCCTTGGCAGCTAATAGTGCCTGACCTGCTGAGAATACCAAAGTACAGTTTGTGCGAATACCCTCATTGGTGAAATATTTGATCGCCTTTACACCATCTTTGGTCATAGGTATTTTCACAACGATCTTGTCATCGATTTTGGCCAATTCGGTGCCTTCCTTGATCATGCCTTCGTAATCGGTTGCGATTACTTCAGCACTCACATTGTCATCGACAATATCACAAATAGCCTTGTAGTGGGCCATTACGTTGTCATGACCAGCTATACCTTCTTTGGCCATCAATGAAGGGTTAGTAGTCACACCATCTAAAACACCAAGATCATAAGCTTCTTGGATGTCGTTCAAATTTGCTGTATCGATAAAGAATTTCATGTTCGTTCTGTTTTACAGTTAGATGCTACAAATCTAAGGTTTTTGATAACATTTGGTTGCTTTGAATGCAGAACAATTCATCTATTTCTCCTTCAAATTGTATATGCCTTTGATGTATCCGAATGGGGAGTTTTTTAATTGAGTTCTGATTTGATTAAATTATTGAAAACAACACCACATGAGCAACCAAATATATGTACGTAGGACACTTCCAGTTTATATTGATGCTAGTACAAAAAGCCTCAAGCTAGGAAACATCAAGTCTGGCTATTACGAAGTATTAAGAGATCATCTTGATTTTCCTGATTCAGACACTGATTATACCCAACTACAGACTGAATTGGGGGAGGTATGGATCTGTAGCCGATGGCAAGACACCTCCTATGTAAAGCGTACTGCGCCAATGGCAGAGTTCGACTTGAGTGAAGCCATTCCTGAGTCCCAACTCATAAAGAATTTAGCAGCATATAATAACTCAACATATAGCCTGAAGGAGCCTCATTACCCTTTTGAGCTTAAAGGAGTATCGCTTCCTTTGGCACCACCGAGCCAAAATAACTGCTGCACATTTGTGGAGGGAATTGTGGTCAAAAGCAAACAAGATGTTGACCCGACTTTCGCTTGGAATCTTTCCATGCACAACGACATGATGATCACTAGCAGGGATGATTTATTTTCTCCTGTAACACAAGCCATCAGCTCAGGACTAGCGGTTGAGATCGATCAAGATCAGCCGCAACCATGGACAATTATTCAAGGATGGAGAGCTGAATTTAAAGGAGGGCATACTTTCATTATTGTTCACCATGATCTGAAAACAGATAAAGTGCTCACCCTAGAATCGAATAAGTATTACAAGATCAATGGTGTTGGGTACAGAGGCTTGGGTAATAGCGATCAATTCAACAATAAGGTCCCTGAAGATTGGACAAAGAGTCCAAGTGTCTTTACTTGGGCAAAGATCAAAAAGACCTACCCGAACTATAGAATTGCAGCACTAAAAGTAAAAGACTTGAGTTGGGTGTCCTGAATTAAAAGTGCTCCTTTCTCTTGACTAAAACCATATAGTCGTTCTCAATAGGGAGGTAGCCATATTCGTAACAAAAGAAATAAGTCGCTCCGGCTTTGGTCGTATAAATGCTTGTATGGTAGGTGAAATCAAAACCCTTTTTTAGCATGATGGCCTTAGTGGTTTTCCCCTTTTCGTTTGGGTTTAACTTTTCCATTATGCGTCTATTTTTACGCAAGATGGAGTGGACATTTCTAACATAGTTATTGGCATCCGCATTTTGTCGATTATTGTAGGCATTGCGACACTGATCATCACAAAACTTTTTATCGATTCTCCCAAAAACTGGATTGCCACATTCAAGGCAAGCTCTATTTTCCATTTTTATTTTATTGTGTGTGAGCATATAAGTTATTGAAATACAGTAATGTATCCAATTACAAACGTTTATAAATGACTATTAAACGCTTACAACTATTTATAAACCGACTTTTAGAATGACTCTCTGTTTACTTTGCTTCTGTCGATTCGGAAATACCGAGGAAACGGAAATTGAAATATTAAACTTAAACGTAATAATCATGCAGAATCTTAGAAATCGCGTACAGTTAATTGGAAGACTAGGTCAAGATCCAGAAGTAAAAACACTAACAAGCGGTAAGAAATTAACCACCTTTTCTATTGCCACATCAGACAGTTACAGAAACTCGGATGGTGATAAAGTGGAAGATACCCAGTGGCATAATATTGTTGCTTGGGGTAAGGTGGGTGAAATTGCAGGTGAATATTTAAGCAAGGGACAAGAAGTAGCTTTAGAAGGTAAGTTGACACATCGATCCTATGAGAACAACGATGGGGATAAAAAGTACATTACGGAGATCAACTTAAATGAATTGCTAATGATCGGAACTAAAAAGTAGGCGCTGATAAACAGGAATCTTGAAAGGGGGCCAAGTGCCTCTTTTTTTATACATAAATCCACTATTTCTCAGTGAATGTATCTTGTTGGGAGGTTTTGATAAAGAATGAACTACTGATACTAAATAACTGTGAAATATAGCAGATAGGGTTTTCCGATTCTTACTAAGAACTGGTGCTGTCATTTCTCAATTGATGATGAGTGCAAATTAGCACTCATGCATTATATTAGATGATAAATTTAGGATCTCAAGGCCTATTGTTCAGACTGTAACATTTCATTTTACCTAATGAAGTTTATTCAATTCTATGTCAGTAGATTTTGATTTTAATCTCTAAACTCAGTCACCTATGAGATTTTGAGAGATGCTAAGAAGAAATTGAATATCAGTAATCATGATTGAACCCGCTTTACCTTCAAATGAAGAAGAGAGATTAGAAGAGTTAATTTCTTACAACATCTTAGATGCTATGGCAGAAAAGGATTACGACAACCTAACCGCCATTGCCTCAGAAATATGTGACACTCCTATTTCTTTGATCAGTCTAATTGACGACAAAAGACAATGGTTTATGTCTAATCATGGATTAGATGTTAAAGAGACACCAAAAGAATATGCATTTTGTGCGCATGCCATACATAATCCAGATGATGTATTGATTGTGCAAGATTCTAGAACAGACGAGCGATTTGTAGGTAATCCTTTATTAGATAATCCTGGGGTAATTTTTTATGCAGGTGTTCCATTAAAAACAAAAAATGGCTATCCATTAGGTACACTTTGCGTAATTGATAACAAACCAAAATTACTGAGCCAGAGCCAAATAAAATCCCTAAGGGCTTTGAGCAATCAGGTAATGAATTTGTTAGAACTACGGAAGAGTGAAAAGCTACTAAAAGATGCCAATATACTATTAACGGAAAAAAATGCAGAGCTTGAGCGTTATGCTTTTATAGCTGCTCATGACCTTAAATCTCCGCTAATTAATATGTCAGGACTACTTAAGTTATTTAATGAAAAGTATGAGGAGAAAATTGACCCGCATGGAATTGAGATACTCAAGCATGTCGGAAGTTCTTGTCTTCAATTACGTAAATTAATTGATGGGCTATTTGAGTATAGTAATTCAAATAAAATACTTAAAGAGAAAAAAACAGAGGTCAATCTTCGCACGCTCGAGAAGGAAATTAGGGGGCTTTTTACCTTTGATAATGAGGTGACCATAACTATAGATAGTACTTTAGAAACAATAGAAGTAAATAATGCGGCAATTAATCAAATCCTAATTAATGCAGTATCGAATGCTATTAAATACAATGACAAAAATCATGCGGTAGTTGACATTGAAATAAAGGAAGATGCTTCTTATTACTATTTCCAGATTGGAGACAATGGACCTGGTGTAAGAGACGAAGACATTGGTAAGTTATTCGACATATATACCGTTCTGAGTGAGCATGATCAATTTGGTGAAAAAGGCAACGGCATTGGATTAGCTACTATTAAAAAGTTAATTGCCAATCTTGGAGGGACAATACGAGCTGAATCGCCAAAAGGGAAGGGCTTACAACTGATTTTCAATATATCGAAATAGCATATGTTGATAACAACATAAGATTTGGACACTACTATTTTATAATTACACTAGGGCAAGTCTTGAGAAAAGATAAATCAACTTTTAAACCTAACCCTGGAGCATCAGGAATCCTGATTTCCCAATCCTTTTGGTATTCTATTCCTCCCTTGATTGGGTTGATACTATGGAATAGTGGACTATCAAAATCATAGTATTTAATGAACTCACTAGTGTGTGCCAAATGACAATTGGCAGTAATAATTAGTCTTGATCCCATGAAGCCACCTATTTGCATGTCCATTTGAGCTGCTTCTGCTTCTTGAATGATCTTTTGTGCCTTATAGATGCCACTAGATTTACCCAGTTTGATATTGAACATATCACAATGATTGTCTTTAATCAGCTTCCTCGCATCATAGTGGTCAAATAAAGATTCATCCGCCATGATCTTTACGGTGCTATGCTTCTTTACTTTTTTGAGTTTGAAGTAGTTTCTTCTCGAAATGGGCTCTTCACAGTACTGTACATTGAATTCCTCAATACCGTTCAAAACCTCAATGGCTTGTTTTACCTTCCAACCTTGATTGGCATCTACCCTTAAGTCAATCTCTTCACCAACTTCTTTTCTAATGGCTGCGATCCTGGCGATGTCGTCTGCTTTACCATCACCTAGTTTGACTTTAATTGACGGAAAACCGAGTTCTTTTATGCGTTTGGCGTCAATGACCATTTTGTCAATATCGTTTACACTTACAGTGTAGTCGGTATAGATCTTTTTACTTAAGGTTCCACCTAGGTAGAGGTAAAGTGGTTGGTCTGCATCTCGTGCTGCTAGATCATAACATGCAATGTCAATAGCAGATTTGATACTCGTATTGCCATAAATAGACTTATCCATGGTAGCCATGATTTCATCATGCTCCCGCGGGTCTTTTCCCAAAAGTACTTTAGCCAGCATAGAACCAATGATCAATCCTGTTTGCGCAGTTTCACCATTGATCTTTGGGTTAGGTGAGCATTCTCCCCAACCTATCTGACCTTTGTCAGTGGCAATTCTTACGAAGATATTTTCGTTGTGATCTCTAGAACCGAGAGAAGTAGTGAAAACTTGTTTGAGATTGATCTTGGCTAAAAAAAGCTCGATCGATTTGATCTTCATCGATTTATTTTCTTTTCATCTCATCAAATACAGCATAGATCACTGCTATTACCATAAGGGCAATACCTATGATGCCAAGGTTGTTCATCTGATTTTCAAAAGCAGCCTTGTAGATTCCTATAGCTGCCGCACCACCGATTACAGGGCCAACAATTGGTATAGGTGCATAAGACCAGTTTGAGCCACCTTTACCCGCAATAGGTAGCAGGAAGTGCGCAAAGCGAGGACCAAAGTCTCTTGCAGGGTTAATGGCATAGCCAGTTGAACCACCTTGCGCCATGCCGATAAGGGTAACTAAACCACCGACAACTAATGGGTTGAGGCCGTCAGCAAATTCATTTGTACCGATCATCATCAGGCCTAAAACTAATATCATGGTGCCGAAGATCTCACTGATAAGGTTAGCAGGTTTTTGATCAATAGCCCCTCCAGTACAAAAGACGCCAAGTTTTGCTCCTTGATCTTCTGTTTTTCGCCAGTGAGGCAGGTATTGTAGCCAAGTAAGTGTTGCTCCTAACATGGCACCCAATACTTGTGCTAGAATATATCCTGGTACTTTTGACCATTCTAAATCTCCGTTAATGGCCAATGAAGTGGTGACAGCAGGGTTGATGTGGGCGCCACTTATCTGACCAGCTGCATAAACACCAAATGTTACGGCTAAACCCCAGCCTATACTCGTTACAACCCATCCGGAGTTCTGCCCATAGGAGTGTTTTAAAGTTGTGAGTGCGTTGACACTGTTTCCAAAATAAAGTAAGACAGCAGTACCAATGAATTCTGCCAAATAAGGTGACATGGTGTATTCCATAGTTGAGAAGTTTGTACTGTAATGATACAAAATTATTCCAAAGAGAGGTCAGTAGAATAAGAGAGGAAAGGGCACAAAAAAAGGCATCAGGATGTCGCACCGCTACAACCGCCTACCCTTGCTCTGTTCCCAGCCTGGGGGAGTTCAGCAGGAGCTGGTCGCATCCCTTTGCCGGGCGCAAAGGTATACAGAAATTGTTATTTCAGAAAAGGAGAATGAAAAGATTTATTAATTAAAACTCCCACAGGAGAGACGGGAGATATGGCTATCAGTATTTTATTTACTTATCATCTTTCCGAGTAAAGAATTCCTTTTTCATATAGAGCTGAAATTCAAGAGGGCTAGATTCTTGAAACTCATCTACTTCTAAGTCTTCGTAGATGTCTTCATCATACTGCATATCGTTTTTTTCAACTTTCTCATCAGGATGAATGATCAGTTCAATACCTGAAAAATCAATTGGATTAACGGCCACTAGTACTTGGAAATCATCAAATACTCTTTTGAAATACTTATAAACAATTGCGTCTTTTTTAGCCATCTGATGAAATGCTTTTTGTCTTATTGAAATTAACCAAAAGTATGCAAACAATGAAGGCAGCAAGCCAACCGATGGTTGCGCCCATTATCACATCTCCGGGGAAGTGAACACCTAAATAAATTCGGCTATATGCAACCAAACCTGCCCAAAGCAAAAGCCATTTTGTGTTCGGGAAACTATCTTTCAATACTAACCAAGTGAAAAAGGCAATTGCGAATGAATTAGAAGCGTGGGACGATGCAAATCCAAATCTTCCACCGCAGCCTTTGAGTAGGTGTACTATACCTTCTAATTCAGGGTCATAACAAGGTCTTAATCTTCCTACCCAGGGTTTAAGTAATCCGCTTGCTAATTGATCACTAATTGTGATTAACAGTATAATTCCCAAAATAACCTGCCACCATTTGTAGCCAGAGTATTTGATTAAGCTGAAAAGAATTAAACCATATAAGGGTATCCAAATGTATTTGTCGCTGATCCATGGCATAAGAAAGTCAAGGAACCCATTGTGAGCACTGTTCAGCAATTCGAATAGCTGTTTATCCCATGCCTCAAGCGTTTTGATCATACCCAGTTGATTCCTTTTTTGAGGAGTTTTAGCGTTTGTCCTTCTTTAGAATTCTTTGGTGGATCATAATCATATTCCCAACCAGCAATAGGAGGTAAGCTCATTAAAATGGACTCTGTTCTACCATTGGTCTCTAGACCAAATTTGGTTCCTCGGTCGTGTACAAGGTTAAACTCTACATAGCGTCCTCTTCTAAGGTTTTGCCATTCCTTTTCTCTTTCTCCAAAAGGAATGATAGAGTTTTTCTTCATAAAATGGGTATAGATGGGTGCGAATGAAAGCCCTACATCTTTCACAAAATTGAAACGATCCTCCTTACTGAATTCTTGGTCTTCGCTCAAGTGGTCGAAGAATATACCACCAATACCTCTGGTTTCATCCCTGTGACTCACATAGAAATAGTCATCTGCCCAGTGCTTGTATTCGGCATAGTAATGGGGAGCATGCTTGTCGCATACGGCTTTTAGTTTTTGGTGAAAGTACTTTGCGTCTTCTTTGTCCACATAGTGAGGAGTGAGATCGATACCTCCGCCAAACCAGTATTGCCCTGTAGACATCTCGAAATAACGGATGTTCATGTGGATGATAGGCACCATTGGATTTTCAGGATGTAGAACAATGGAAACACCAGTCGCAAAAAAATCTCCTTCATTCAGACCAAAGCCTTTTAATATTTTCTCAGGTGTTTTGCCGTGAACTTCAGAAAAATTAACTCCACCTTTTTCAATGATGTTGCCATGTCTGATGACGCGAGTTCTACCACCTCCACCACCAGGCCTTTCCCATTTGTCTTGTAAGAAAACACCCTTACCGTCCACATCCTCAAGGGCTTGGCAGATATGATCTTGAATGTTTTTAAAAACTGAAGCGATATGCGATTTGTCCGGTTGCGCCATGAGGCAAAAATAGAATATTTCGATTGATCTTGATAGTCTATGAAAGTGAAGAAATACACAAACTAAATCAAGAGGTGAGCGTTTTACTAAAACTACCTACCGTTCGTTAGTTTTTTTAATAGAACCATCGAATTTTATGGCTAGTTTTGTTTATCATATAAGGTAAATTAATGGAGTTGACAGAGACAAAAGTTACCACTACGCAAAAGTCCAATAAAATAGATATACCAAAGAAAACCCTTGAGAAAGCTTATCGCTTAATGCAAACAGCTTATCATATGGCAGTCACCTATGATGAGAATAAGGCAGTTTGCAGCAAGTATGTTCACAGTACATCTCGAGGACATGAAGCTATCCAGTTGGCTTCAGCTTTTCAGCTAAGAGAAATTGACTTTGCTGCTCCATATTACAGAGACGAATCGATATTGCTAGGCATAGGCATGCAGCCATATGAGTTGATGCTTCAATTGATGGCTAAAAAAGATGATCCGTTTTCTGGAGGTAGAACATACTATGGTCACCCATCTTTGAAAAGAGAAGGTTTTCCAACGATCCCTCATCAGAGTTCTGCGACAGGTATGCAGGCTATTCCGGCTACAGGTATGGCGCATGCTATTCATTATTTAGAAGGTCAAGGATTATCTGACTCTAATAATAAACCTGTCGTGCTGTGTTCATTAGGAGATGGATCAGTAACTGAGGGAGAAGTCTCTGAAGCTCTACAGATGGCAGTCCTACACCAGCTACCTATTGTCTATTTAGTACAGGATAACGAATGGGGTATTAGTGCTACAGGTAAAGAAATGCGTGCGATGGACGCTTATGAATTTGCCGCTGGCTTCAAAGGCCTAAAGAGAATACGCGTTGATGGTGCTGACTTTGTTGACTCTTACAAGGGCATGAAAAAAGCCTTTGATCATGTGAGAAAAAACAGGTCCCCAATATTAGTTCATGCGAGCACTCCTTTATTAGGTCATCATACATCTGGGGTACGCAAGGAGTGGTACAGAGGAGACTTTGATCTGGATCAACACCAAAAGTCCGATCCTATTCCTAAGCTGAGAAAAGCACTAAAGACAGCTGGTTACAAAGAATCTGAATTGATAAAGATTGAAGATGAAGCAAAAGCTTTTGTTCAGTCGGAATATGCCAGAGCTCTCAACGCTGAAGACCCTGATCCAGCAACAGTGATGGATCATGAGTTTGCACCAAGTCCTATTACAGAAGAGTTGGGTGAAAGAAAGCCTAGAGGAGCTGAAAAAGTAGTTATGGTAGATGCTGCCCTTCATGCTGTTGATGACATCCTAAGAAATAACCCAGAGGCTTTATTTTATGGACAAGATGTAGGAGGGACTCTCGGTGGAGTATTTAGAGAAGCGGCAACTCTGGCGCAAAAGTATGGAGACGGAAGGGTATTCAATACACCAATTCAAGAAGCATATATAGTGGGGTCTACAGCTGGAATGTCAGCAGTAGGTGCCAAGGCAATTGTTGAAATTCAATTTGCTGATTACATATGGCCTGGTATCAACCAGCTAGTTGAGGAGTTATCTAAAAGCTGCTATCTCTCTCAAGGTAAATTCCCAGTACAATCGTTGATCAGGGTGCCAATTGGAGCTTATGGTGGTGGAGGTCCTTATCATTCAGGATCTGTTGAATCGACCTTATTAAATATCCGCGGTATAAAAGTGGTTTACCCATCAAATGCAGCCGATATGAAAGGTTTGATCAAGGCAGCATTTCATGATCCAAACCCAGTGGTAATGCTGGAGCACAAAGGGCTTTATTGGTCCAAAGTGCCAGGTACTGAGGAAGCCAAGACATTCGAACCTGATGGTGAATACATTGTGCCTTTAGGTAAAGCACGCATAGCACAGGCAGCAAGTGAAGAGGCCATAGAGAATGGAGATTCTTGTGTAGTGATCACTTACGGTATGGGTGTTTACTGGGCAAAGGCTGCTAGTAAGGCATTTGAAGGTCAGGTTGAAATTCTTGATCTACGTACCCTCAATCCACTTGATTGGGAAGGAGTAGTTGAAGCTGTCAATAGACATAACAAAGCGCTTTTACTAACGGAAGAGCCATTAATGAATTCATTCGCGGAATCATTGGCGGGAAGAATATCTCAACATTGTTTCCAGACATTGGATGCTCCAGTGATGGCGTATGGCGCAGCTAATTTACCTGCAATCGCATTGAATGTGGATGTAGAAAAAGCGATGCTGCCAACTCCTGAAAAGGTGCAAGCAGAATTGGAGAAACTTATTAATTACTAGAAAGGATAACCAACGGCTATATTCCAAACGCCTTGGTTGCTTCTTGTAAATGGTAAAGACCACCTTTGACCCTCTGGATATCGAGGGTCTTTTACTTTCATACCATAGTCAAACCTGAAGACAAGGAATGAGAAATCCATTCTGAGACCGAACCCAGCGCCCACTGCGATCTCTTTATAAAAGCGGTTGAACTCAAAATTTCCACCTGGCGAAGAACGTACTACTTGGTCAGGATCGGTAATCGGTTCTGCAGCACGCATTCTCCAAATGTTACCAGCATCTAGAAAAAGTGCGTAGTCAAGAATGCCACTTAGGTTTGCTCTGTATTCAGCGCCTAATTCAAGTAGGATCTCACCTGGTTGCTCAAATTGATAGGCATTGCTCCCTGGAGTTCTGATAGGAACGAACTCACCATTTTCATCGACTACGTTATTGCCATCTTCGTCTAATAAATATGGTGTGGACGAACCTGGTCCAAGTCGTCTTGGGCTCCAAGCACGATTACTATTACTTCCTCCAGTAAAGAAATATTTCTCATAAGGAAGTGCTTGGTTTTCTCCGTAAGCATAGGCAACACCTGTATGGGCTCTAAATGCCCAAGCTCTATCATCTGTGAGTGGAATATGTCTTCTATAATCCAGTTGTAACTTAGAGAAACGGTAGTATTCTAAACCACTAGTTGGGCTTCCATCATCAGGGGTTTCATTGTCACTAAGAATACTTCGAGGCAGGAAGTTATTGAAGGGACCACCTGTTTCGACCAAATACCTAAAGAAGCTCGAAGGCTTAATGGGATTGCTATAATCAAAGTTGTAGATCGCATTAAAAGAGGTGCTAGAAACAAATGATCTATTGAAAGCCAAGGCAAGGGTGTTTCCTTGGGCCAAAAGGTCATCTAAGAGTTCTTGAAAGTCTGGGTCAATGTTTTTTGTATCAATAAAATTGATATCCGCCAAATTCAGCGTGAAGCTCCTTTTTCCGGTAGAGTTTTGCCAAGAATACCCAAATCGACCATTGAGGTTAGACCTAATGTATTCCGGTCTATCAGTGAAAGAATATCCAACGGACACTGTATTAGTAGGATTGAAGACCCGCTTACTCCATTTGTTTTTGGTAAATGGAATATTAAACCTTGGGAAGGTCAATGCGAGATTTCCACCATATTGAAAACTTGAAAGCACACCAGATTGCTCTGAAAGACCACTTACACCTTCGGAGCCAATGAAGCCTGTCAACTGTAGATTCTCGGCACCTCCAAAAACATTCCTATTGACAATCGCCAGGTTGTAAAATGGCCCCGGCAGACCTTCAGTCATATTCAACCCCAACTCTTGGGTAAGCTGGTATTTTCTCTGTGGAGCTGTATAAATATTTGCAATGAATTTTCCAGGGATGAGAGTCGAATCGAAATTGATGTTCACGTACCTGAATACGTTCATGTTTAGTAATTGTCTTTGCGTATTTCTAACGTCATCAAAGCTGTATTTCTGGTTTGGGGTAACCTTTATCCTTGCATCAATAACCCTAGGGTTGTAAAACTCACTACCGATGTTATACTGAATGGTGTCGAATACGATTGACTCCTGAATCGCCTCGGTTCCTTGGGTATTAATAACGATCGAGTCGAGTGTAAAAGCTTTATGAAGAGAGCGATTCGCAGGCTTTTTTATCACCGTTGTTACCCACAAGTCTGTCTGATCTGGGGCATAGTATATCTCAAAATTGATGTAACGGTCGTCAAGCTCAAAATAGCCATTGTTCCTCAAGAGACTTTCAATTCTTGAGCGCTCCCGATCTACATTGGTCTTGTCATAATTAGATCCTTTCTTTAAAAAAGACTCATCCCTCGTAGATTGTATCAGAAATGCAATTGCAGGGTCTCCTGTTCTAATGATACTGCTATCTATGAAGCTTCTAGGGCCTTCGGTAACCATAAAATCTTGATAGACCTTTTTACCCTTTTCTCTGTAGGCGATATCAACTTGAGCCTTAAGGAAGCCCTTTTCTTTCATGTAATTTTCAATTCGCTGTCTAGATTTTTCTATTTCCGCACTATCATATCTAGAGAGTGGTGTACCGGTGCGCATTCTGAAATTACCTAGTCTTCGACGCTTATCGAGTTTTGCCAGTTTTCGGTCTCTTTTGTTCCCGAGCTTTCTTGTGTTTTTTCCTTCTGCTTCCTTCTTTGCAATAGCGGAATCATAGGCGGCTGCCACCTCATCAATTTGAGCTACAATGGCCAATGAGTCCCAGTTATTTCTTCCTGACTCATAGATGTTGGCTCCTAAAGGACCTAATAGGGGGAGCTTTACATTGGGGCGAAGCGTGATCAGTCTGACGGCAGGGTCGCGTTCGGTATTTTTAATCCCTTTGACGCGTTGTTTGTAAAGCCATTTTTCCCCATCTTCCAAATGCCTTGTGCCAGAGCAGGCACTCAAAAGCACAATAAGAACTATTAATGGGTAAATCCGCGGGGCTATCTTCACTGAATTAGGCTAAACGTATGCTTTCTAAACGCAAATTAAAGTTTTTTAAATCTCTTCAAATAAAGAAATATCGTCAGCAGAGCCGTAATTTTTTGGTAGAAGGAGCAAAAGGGGTAGAAGAAGCCCTCAATTCCGACTTTGAGGTTGATTATTTGGCGATTACAGAGTCGTTTAAAAAAGAGCTGGAAGACAAGAATATTTTACTTAAAGGTGAGGTAGATGTTGTAACAGAGAGGGAGTTAAAGGCAGCTGGTACTTTTGATTCAAACAATGCCGGACTTGCTATTTTAAAAATGCCTGATCAAACAGCTGTGCCTCAGGCTTTATCAGGTGTCACCCTTATGCTAGATGATGTTCGTGATCCGGGTAACTTGGGAACTATCATTAGAATGGCCGATTGGTACGGAGTTGAACAAATTATATGTTCTAAACAAACTGCTGATTTGTATAATCCCAAAGTGATTAACGCTACAATGGGTTCCTTTACAAGAGTGTCAGTCTATTATGCAGATCTAGAAGATTTTTTAAATACAAAATCTTTGCCTGTGTTTGGAACGCTTTTAAGTGGCGATTCTATTTATACTACAGGGCTAAAAAGTGATGCAATCATATTAATGGGAAACGAATCTAAAGGGATTTCTGATCAACTGATGAGATTTATTGATCACCCCATAAAGATTCCTTCTAGAGGAGGAGCGGAGTCATTAAACGTTGCCATAGCCACCGCAATTACCCTAGATAACTTCTTTCGTTAAAAGAGGCTCTTGTTACTTTCTTCGTTTGCTGCTTCCATCATGGCTTCTGCGTTTTCCTTTCCAAGGAAATTATCAATAAGATAGTGCGCCACATATAGGAGAGGAGTAAGACCAATGGCAATCAAAAACTTGTAGATGTAATTGGTAATACCAACGGCTAATACTTGGTCTAGCGACCAAGGGCCTAAGAAGTAAAAGGCAACGATCAATACCACAAAGCTATCTATGAGCTGAGATATCAAAGTTGATCCTGTTGCCCTCAGCCATATCATTCTTTTACCCGTTATATTTCTCAGTTTATGAAAGACATATACATCTACAAATTGGCCGATCATGAAGGCCACTAAAGAGGCAAAAATTATGTTTAGGCCTTGAGTAAGTACAAGGCGAAAAGCCTCATTGATGTCTATTGCAGCTCCGTTTGCATCTTGAGCATTCACTTCAAGCCAAAAATCAGCGGGTGCCAATTTCATGGCAAAATAAATGGCAATAAATGCATAGGCGATCAGGCCAACAGTAATGAATGTAATTCTTCGAACACCTTTCTTTCCAAAGTATTCATTAATGATGTCTGTGGTTATGAAAACTACAGGCCACAACAGCACACCTGCAGTCAAGTTGAATTGAAGTATGTAGTCTCCGAAAAGAGGGGTGTTTAAGGGTTCAAACCCAAGTGTTCTTTCGAAGGAGAAGATTTTACCACCGATCATTTCAGCTATGATCGCATTTGTAATGAAGATACCGCTCAAAATTATGAACAGCCTTGTTTTCTTATCGCTTAAAATGTGCTTGGCGCTAGTCATGAAGTATGAATTCTTTACCCTCTTCAGCTATGTGAGCATTTTCAAAAACTGACCGTGCTTCTTCCTGCAATGGTTCCAACGCTTTATAACGAACTGAAAAATGCCCCAAAAGTAATTGACCAACATTGGCTTTTTTGGCAATAGTGGCTGCCTCTCTTGCTGTGCTATGATACGTATTGCTAGCTCGATCCATATGCTCATCTAGAAAGGTGGATTCATGATATAGCATGTCGCTCCCTTGAATGATTGGGATAATAGATTCGTTATACTTTGTATCGGAGCAATAAGCATAACTAAATGATTTTCGAGGAGGTTTAGTATAGAACCTATGATCCAATTCAATCTCTCCATTTTCATTGAGCACATCTTGCCCATTTTTAAGGGCTTGTATTTTTGAGATCTCTAGATTTTCTGGAAGGTTATCTTTTACAATTCTGAATTTTTTTGGCTTCTCTTTGAAAAGAAAACCACTACATGGAATGCGATGATCTAAAGGAATTGTATAGACTTCGACTTGAGGGTCTTCATGTATGCATTGATGAGTCTCTGTGTCGATTTCAGTAAATGTGATATCGTAATTGAGGACAGTGTCGGAATACTTTAACTGAAGGGTGATGATTTCCATTAACCCCTTTGGTCCATATAACTTTAATGGAGTTTTCCTTCCCATCAAATGCATGGTTGAAAGCAAACCCATTAAACCCAGGTAATGGTCGCCATGCAAGTGAGAAATGAAGATGTTTTTGATCTTCTGCGCCTTGAGGTGGTAGCGCTTCAATTGGAGTTGAGTGGCTTCACCGCAGTCTACCAAGTAACAATGCCCCTCTATATTGATGAACTGAGAGGTATGGTGTCTGCGGTGGGCCGGTGCAGCTGAGTTTGAGCCAAGTATGGTAACTCTGATGCTCAAGAACTACTCTTCTTCAGGGCTATTTGCCAAGATAAGATCTTTGGCTGCCTCATCGCTAGCTAAAATTGTCAATACATTATTGAGTTGAGATATTGTCAAAAGCTTCTCAACGAAAGGAGTGATCTCAGAAAGAATAAAAGCCCCACCATTTTCAACGTATGTTCTGTTTCCTGTCAATAATGCACTTAGTCCTGAAGAGTCAGCGTATTTGGTGTTAGACAGATTTAAGATCAAGTTTTTTGTGCCTTGAGTTTGTAAAGCGACCATTTCAGATTTTAACTCAGGAGAAAGTGTAGAATCTAGCTTTTCTTCTTCCAAAGTTAGTAAGGTATATAATTCAGCTTTTTCTATTTGATATTTCATATCACTGTTTTACTAAGTATTGTTCAATATTATTCTTAATGCGTTCGATGGGGTTTTGGTTCTCATCTTTTTGAAAAGCTTCACCCGTGACCTGCTCGAACAATTCAATATATCTTTCTGAGATAGATTTTACAACATCCGGTGTCATTTCAGGAATGGATTGACCAACCTTTCCTTGGAAGCCATTTTCTATCAACCATTGTCTGACAAACTCCTTTGATAGCTGCTTTTGTTTTTCGCCAGCATTTTGCCTTGACTCATAGCCTTCAGCATAGAAATAACGTGAAGAATCAGGTGTATGAATTTCATCTATTAAATAGATCTCGCCCTCATATTTCCCGAACTCATATTTAGTATCTACCAATATCAGTTCTTGTTGAGCAGCTATTTCAGTTCCTCTTTGAAACAGCGCACGTGTGTATTCTTCTAGTTTTATATAATCAGCTTCTGCAACAATGCCTTGAGCAAGTATTTCTTCTCGAGAGATGTCTTCATCATGACCTTCATCTGCTTTGGTTGTGGGGGTGATGATAGGTTGAGGAAGTCTGTCATTCTCTTTCAATCCCTCTGGCAAAGCAACTCCGCAAAGCATTCTTTTACCATCTCGATATTCTCTCCAAGCATGGCCTGCCAAATAACCACGGATGACCATCTCTACTTTAAAAGGATCACATTTAAGACCAACACTTACGTTCGGGTCTGGAGAAGACTTGATCCAATTAGGTACAATGTCACTTGTGGCAGCCAAGAATTTTGATGCGATCTGATTTAAAACTTGTCCCTTATAAGGAATTGCCTCTGGAAGTATCACGTCAAATGCAGAGATCCTGTCGCTTGCCACCATCACTAGTTCTTTGTCGAAATAATAGATGTCTCTCACCTTTCCTTTGTAGAAATCTTTCTGACCTTGAAAGTCAAAATTGGTTTGCTTAATACCGCTAGTCATGGGCTTAAAATTAGTCAAAAAAAGAACGTTTGAATGCTGTTGATTAATTTTCTGAACTACTCATTAATCTACCTTCGCTGTATTGCTCAGATTTAGTGGGTTCACCATTCTTATTGTAGTAGGTCCAAGTGCCATGTCTTAGGTCATTGAGGTGATTGCCTTTAATGCGAAGTTCGCCTGTTTCAAAGTAGGTATAGAATAAACCAGACTTTTTATTATTCATGTAATTTGTTTCGGTTTTTCGCTTGCCAGAAGGATAAAACTCGGTTTCAGTTCCGGATTTTATTCCATTTGCATATTGGCTACGCTTGACCATTAGGTCGCCTTTATAGTACTTTCTATACCCGCTTATCTTTCCATTTTTAAAGGGTGTTTCTTCTATAAGATTCCCTTGATCGTCATAAGATGGCCAAGTTCCTACTGGAAACCCATTGACATAAGTTTTAGAAACACTAAGCTCTCCGTTTTTGTGGTATTCCTTTATAGTAACATCCTTGGCCACTTTAGTGTAGTTCTCAATGCGCTCAAGTTCACCAGTGATGTAGAAATACTTATTCTCCCCAATTTTAGCTCCCTTTTGAAACTTGAGCAACTCCATTTTTGAGCCATTCTGGTAGAATTTTTCAATTTGACCATTCAGAAGGCCGTCAATATAACTGCCTTTTTCCCAGATATTGCCATTGGCATAGTAACGGGTATACGCTCCATTTTTCAGCCCTTCCTGGTATTCATAAATAAGTTCTTTTGAACCATTAAGGTAATATGTTGTGTATGTCCCTTGAATCTCTCCCTCAACATAAGTGAATTCTGCGGCAGTTTTTTCATCATCATAATAGAGATAAGCTTTTCCTATTGGCGTACCACTTTGATATGTGGCTTGCTCCTTTTTATTGCCATTCGGGTAGTATTCAATATTCTCACCATTGAGCTTCCCGTCAGTAAACTCGGACTTATTTTTTAGCCGGCCTTCATCATAATAGGTGAGCACTTCACCGTTTAAAACACCCCTTATATAATTTCCTTTTTGGACAGGGTTTCCATTTCTTGAAAAAACCTCAAAGCCACCAGTTTGCTCTCCATTTTCAAAGGTGATTTTGGTCATTAAAGAGCCATTCTCATAGTACTCTTCGAAAACACCATTTGCTTTTCCTTCACTGAAGTTGCCCTTCTTTGCAACTGATCCTTCTCGAAAGTATTTGGTATACAATCCATCAATCATCGTAGAGTCACCATTGAGAATGCTGTACTCTTCTTTTAGCTCTTTGTAAAGAGGTGGGTAATAGGTTTTTATTACTTGTTGCCCAAATAGAAGTTGAGCGGTAAAGAACATGAATAGAAGGAGAGTTTTTTTCATAAAAAAAGCCTTCCGTAAAACTACGCAAGGCTTTGTAATATCTTGTGTTTTCATCACATTTTCTCAATCACCATGGCCGAAGCGCCACCACCTCCATTACAGATTCCTGCAACACCAATCTTTCCGTTGTTTTGGTCTAGCACAGAGCAAAGGGTAGTAAGAATTCTGTTTCCTGAAGCACCGAGTGGGTGACCGAGAGAAACAGCACCACCGTTCACGTTTACTTTTTCAGCATCTAAGCCAAGTTCTTGATTGTTGGCTAATGCCACTACTGAGAATGCTTCGTTGATTTCGTAAAAGTCAACGTCATCCTTGCTAACTCCAGCATTATCCATTGCTTTTGGAATAGCTTTACTTGGGGCTGTAGTAAACCAAAGAGGATCTTGAGCAGCGTCTGCCATACCAATGATTTTGGCAATAGGTTTAACGCCTAGTTCTTCCGCTTTTTGCTTGCTCATCAACACCATGGCAGAAGCTCCATCATTGATTGTTGAAGCGTTTGCTGCTGTTACACTACCGTCTTTATTGAATACTGGTCTTAGAGCTGGTATCTTTTCGAAGAATACATTTTTAAACTCTTCATCCTCCGTCATCATGATCGGATCACCTTTTCTTTGAGGAATTGCCACTGGAATGATCTCATCTTTGAATTTACCAGCTTCTGTAGCAGCGGCAGATCTCTTATAAGAGTTGATCGCATATTCATCTTGTGCCTCTCGGCTGATGTTCATTTCTTTTGCCGTATTATCCGCACAGTTACCCATTGGAAATTCGTTGTATACTTCCCAAAGGCCATCTTTAACCAAACCATCTACTAATTCTCCATTGCCGTATTTATAACCATAACGTGCTTTTGGAATGTAATAAGGAATATTTGACATACTCTCCATTCCGCCTGCAACGATCACGTCTTGTGCACCAACCATAATCGACTGGGCTGCAATCATCACAGACTTCATTCCTGACGAACATACCTTATTGATGGTCGTACACGGTACATTCTCACCAATACCAGCGCCAAGTGCTGCTTGACGAGCGGGGGCCTGACCTAAACCGGCAGAAACCACATTGCCCATGTAAACTTCTTCAACTTCTTTCGCATCAACACCGGCTTTCTCCAAAGCCCCTTTGATCGCAAATGTTCCTAATTGAGTGGCAGTGAAACCTGCTAATTTTCCTCCAAAGCTGCCGATAGGAGTACGCGCAGCTGATATGATATAGACTTCGTTCATTTGAAATTATAGTTTACCTAACGAGTGTTAGCAAAGTTAATTAATCAATCGATAATTCAATGCTAAGTCGTTAAACAAACAGAGGGGGGGCTTTAATGTTCAATGTGGGAAACAAATTCTAGAATGAGTCAAAGACCTCCGGAAGATTACATTAAAAAGTAGCAAGACTACCAATCAGGTTTATCGCTTTTGCGGGGTTTGGAGGCTTTACGCTTTTTCTGCTGAACGTACTGGATCTCATTGTTTTTCATCGCCTCAAGAATCATCTGAGCTTTTTCAAGAGGAATATTCATCTCCTTTAGTTTTTCCATAAGCTTCTCCATAGGATCTTCTTCCTGTGGCTGCTGCTCTTGCTGCTGTTGGTCTTGCTGTTCTTGTTCTTGTTGTTCCTGGTTTTCGTTTTGCTGCTGCTGATCTTGTTCTTTTTTCTCTTGATCCTGCTGCTGCTGCTGATCCTGCTTTTGTTGCTGGTCTTGCTGGTCTTGCTGATTCTGCTGATCTTGATTTTGATCGTCTTTTTGCTCCTGATCCTGCTGCTGCTGTTCTTGTTCTTGCTGTTGACGAATCAGCTTTTTTAGTAATTCGTAATTGTATCGAGCCTGTTCGTTTTGTGGGTTTTTGATCAAGGCATTTTTGAACTCGACTAAGGCCTGATTCATCAAAGTTGTTTTGTCATCTTCAGCGATCTCATTTCTTCGATAAGCTATTACACCCAATTGATTGAGCGCCATTGAAGAAGCAGAAATGTCTTCACTCTCTTTTAATGCGCGGTAATTGGCATCAGCAATATCAAAGTATTTTATCTCTTCTGAAACGGCACTAAGCGAAGCTGAATCTTGAACTCTTTTCGCACCTTTAGAAATATCACTTAATACATCGAAGTTGTCGCTTCCATAGGAAATGCGATAAGCTGCATTCGCTAAATTTAATTGTGCTCTTGGGTCATTAACGCCCAATGAATCTATGAGCAAAGAATATGAAGCTACGGCCTTCTTGAAATCTTCTGCTTCGTAGGCTGCTTTGGCTTGTCTCTTTAGTGCATTGGCTTTTGCAATCTTATTAATTGGATCATTATTGCCAACAAGGCTCAGTGTAAAGATCAATATGTAAGAGAAAAAGCTTTTCATACCCTCAATGTCTTTCTTTTAGTCAGTGCATCTATTAACGTAAGAAAAATTGCGCCAGCAACAAAAAAGTAGAATTTATTGGCAGATGCATCTATCATGCGAGCATCACGGACTTCCCCTTCAACTTCATTGATTGCTCTTATCAATCGATTAACGTCATTTTGCTCAGAATTGATTTCAAAATATTTACCTCCTGTATCAACAGCTAGTTTTCTCAAAGATTTTGAATTCAACTTCGTGACGACTTCTTGGCCTTGTCTGTCCTTTTTAAAACCCCTCGATTGCCTGATCTTAGACCCTGTTTCTGTTCCTACACCAAGAGCAAAAAGCTGAATACCTGCTTTCTGGATTTTCTGTGCAGCCTCAGTAGTTTCATCTCCAAAGTCTTCACCATCGCTGATCATCAAAATGATTTGTGCTTTTTGTTGAGTAACCAAAGATTCTGTCTGGTCCAATTTATCAAAGGCCATATTGAGCGGAGAGCCGAAATCAGTACCTGCATTCGGCACTAGACTAGTGTTCAGTGTACTGATGAAAAGGTTTAGTGCACTTTGATCATAAGTTAAAGGACATTGAACGAAAGCCTCGTTCGAAAAGATGATCAGACCAATTCTGTCTGAGCTAAAGGCTTCAACTATTTTTTTGAGTTCGTATTTTACCTTCTCTAGTCGGGTAGGCTGAATATCAAAAGCATTCATCGACTGAGACAGGTCTACCGCAATAAAAATGTCTTTCCCTTCTGATTTGACCTCCTTTGTAGTTGCGCCAAAAGAAGGGCCTAAAAGTGCGATAATGATAAGGGCCAATGCGCCTGACCTCAAAATGATTTTGAAAAGTAAAGGTTTGAACGAGGTCTGCATTCGTTTGGCTATTCTCAGTAAACGAAAAATGTAAAGACCATAGGCCAATATGAACAAGCCAATAAAAATAAATTCAGTATTTCCGATCGATCTAAACCAGGTCATAAGCTTTACTAAGCTGCGAATATAACCATTGTACGAAAAGAAGGGCTTCCGTTTATGTATTCTCGCAAAAACTCTGTGTTAAAGTCTGTTAATGCAGGTGTGACGGACAAGCTTCAATCATTAACGGAACTAAGTGATTTACCTATTTATCAAAATTGGGTGTTAGACGCAGGTTTTTTCGGCAGGACAAAAATATTTTTGAGTAAATGATAATAATATGAAGTTCCTAAAACTCGGCCTCTTCCTATCTTTTCTTACACCACTAGTATTAATCAATTCTGAGCTAAAGCCTCTTGAACCCCAAAGGGTTCAGTATGAAATTTTAGAAATGGAAATGATTGAACTGAATGATATGATGCTCTACAATGATCATTTAGTAATGAATAATGTAGATGATCCAGTGAACTACACGATGCATTTCACCTATGAACAAGCGCTTGAAATGCAAACTGAGCACCAAGTATTGCCTACAAAGGATGAACTCATTGCGTTTTTGGATAATGCAGGTTTTAATACTGAGGGGCCTTATGGTTTTATTCTGGACAGTTACTATGACTTGAATTTGCAGTACCCTGGTATAGAAGATCCTATTTTAGGGAATTACCAAGCAGGTGAAAAGGTGGGTTTTTGGTTCAAAGAAAATGAGCAAGGAGAAAATTATCTAAGTATTGAAAAAGATGATTTGAATTATAAGGTTGGGCATACATCAAGACTTACAAAAATGAGTGTGAGGTATATAAGGAAGCCGTGAGTACTTCCTTTGTTTTGGTTAATTGTCGGCCCCTCAGAAATGAGAGGCCTTTTTTTATCTACGTGTTTCACGTAGTTGCCAAACTTAGTGTGATGCGTAACATAAGGCAGTGTGGCATGCGTACTTTGTCTTAGGTGATGCACTTATTTGATGATCTATATCAGTAAGAATTCTCACCAAAAATGTTAAATTAAAAAGGAGAGGGACTCCTTTTACAAACAAATTCAACCAAATCAATAGTAGCTCATGCAGGTCTCATTGGGTAATTCGATCGATGAAAGTCACGGTTTAGATACCTTTTTCACTTTCGTTGATTGCGACTTTATTCAAGCAGACCAGTTTAGGATTTTAAAAGGTGCGAAAGTCAAGTTCTTAGATCGACTTCCCAGACTATCTAGCCATCAATCATTCCATTCAATTTTCATTTCAGAGCAGTGGCTGATTGCGCGTGATTTTCCCAGTTTAAAGAAGTTTCTCGACCATTATGATCGCTATGCAATATTCATCGTTGCAGAAAAGAAATCGATCATTCTCGCTGAATACGCAAATGAATTCCTGATAGAAGATATTCTCCAGCCTGTCGAGTGTATTGAACCTATCATTCTCAAGCTGACTGAATTGGCTGAGAAGAAGAGGAATTATTCTATTCAGATGATTGGCCAAAGCCATGAAATTTCGCTTTACAGAAGAGCATTGGACCAATCTGCAAGTGCTATTGAAATTACAGATGCAAATGGAGTCATTGTATATGTCAATGATCAGTTTGAAGAGTCTTCAGGTTATACTTCAGCAGAACTAATTGGTCAAAAAGCATCCATTGTCGCTTCAGGAAGAATGGATGAATTACTGTTCAAGAATCTGTGGGATACAATTACGGCTGGACAAGTTTGGAAAGGTGAGTTCGAGAATAGAAGAAAAGATGGTACACTCTTCTATCAAAGAGCTACTATAAGGCCCGTTCAAGGTGCAAAAGGCGAAATTTCTCATTTCATAGCAGTCAAGGATGATGTGAGTAGCCTTAAGGAAAATGAACTGACTAAAGAGTTTATAATCAATGCTGCCAATATAGCTACATGGGATTGGGATATCAAAAATGACGATATCGATTACAATGACAAGTGGGCGGCACTCATTGGTTTTGGTCAAAAAGAGTTGGGTTCAAGTATAGGTTTATGGCAAAAGCTTTTACATCCTGATGATAAAGAAAGAGTACTCAAGAGTCTTAATGAGCACCTTGAATTAAAGTCACAACAGTATGACTCAATATACAGGTTGAAGCACAAGAGTGGTGAATATGTCTGGATTCATGATACTGGAAAGGTCATTGCCACTGATAAAAATGGCAAAGCCACTCGCATGGCTGGTGTACATGTTGATGTGACAGACCTCATGCAAACACAAGAGGCATTGTCTGTTGAGCGAGATCAATTAGCACAAACACAGCAAGTGGCTAGAACCGGGTCTTGCTTTTTTAATTTTAGACAAGGTTGCTTTACTTATTTTTCGGACGTAGCAAGAGAACTGGTTTTACTGCCTGAGACGGGAGATATTCAATTTGATCAGATTCTCAATAAAATACCCTCTGATGAGATAGATATGGTCAAAGGCCATTATGAAAAAATGCTCAAAGGTGAGGATGTTCACCTTTTTCATAGGGTTCGAAATGAAGAAGACTATATATGGTTGAAAATCGAAGTAACTCCGATTGAAGACGCTAGCGGAGAGGCAATTGGTATGCTAGCTGTAATTCAAGATGTAACTGATTTGAAGACTCAGATCAAAACCATCTCAGACCAGAATCAGCAACTCTCTGAGTCTCATGAAATGGCTCAAATGGGAGGCTGGACATTAAATCTGATGACTAATCAAGCCCAATGGTCAAAACAATTGTTACTCATTCTTGGCGAAGATTTGGGACTGGAAGAGCATGATTCTGATCGATACATAGCTAAGATACACCCTGAAGACAGGGCAAAGGCCATTGATGTTTTTCAAGAAGCCAAAAAAACCGGCACTTCTTATACTCAGTATTATCGCCTTTTATTAGAGGATGAGGAAATAAAATTTGCTGAAGAAAGAGGCTGGTTCATTTTTGATGATGAAGGTAGAGCCATCGAAGCAAGAGGAATTACCAAAGATATTACGCAAGGAGTCAATGCTAACAGATTAAATGAGATACAAGAACAAAGGTTGTCTGCAGCCGCAGAAATAGCTGGTTTGGGTTATTGGGAGCTTAATTTGGCTTCGGGAGAAGTATTTTGGAGCGATGAACTTTTTGATTTATTTGAGTTAGATCAAAAGAAGGATGTAGCAAGTTGGGATAAGTATGTAAGCTTAATGCATCCTGATGATATTTCTATGAGCCCAGAGGAATTTCATCAAGCGCTATACAAAGGTTCATTTAAAAATGAGCATAGAATGCTTCTGGACTCGGGCCGTATTATTTATTTGGAAGAAGTAGCTGATGTTGAGTTTGATGAAGATGGTCATCCAAAAATCGTAAGAGGTGTGTCTCACGATGTTACCGAATCTAAATTAAAGTCTATAAGGCTCGAAAAAGAGACAATTGACCACAGAAGAGCCCAAAAGTTAGCAGGTATAGGCCATTTTAAATTATATTATCCTTCGGGTTTATTTGAATGGTCCGTTGGTATTTATGACATTATTGGGGTTGAACAGACGGATGAAAGACTCACCTTTGATGAGATTGCCAAAAGGGTAAGTCCAGAAGATGCAATGCGAATTCAAAATTCCATTGAAGCTTCTTTGACAAGTGGTGAGAGAGGAGGGGTTGTACATCGTCTTATAAGAGATGATAATTCAATCAGAATGTTGGATGTTAAATGGGAGCCTTTTTATAATGAGCTAAATGAACCAGAGGGCATATTGGGTACTTGTCATGACATTACTGAAATATGGGAGGCTCAAAATAAATTAGTTGAAGCAGAAAAAATTGCTCAAATGGGACATTGGTCTCTTGATTATAAAAGTGGAGAGCTTTTCTGGTCTGATCAAGTTTATCAAATATTTGATAAAGAGCCTCAGGAGTTTCCTGCAACATATGAGGCTTTCTTGGGCTATGTCCATCCTGATGATCGTGAAATGGTCAATGAGGTTTACACAAGGTCTGTTGATACCAAAAGTTTGTATGAAGTTGATCATAGGCTTTTAGTTAATGGGAAAGTGAAATATGTGAGTGAAAAAGCAGTAACTCAATATGATGATAAGGGTAAGCCAATTAAATCAATTGGTACCGTACAGGACATAACCGAGAAAAAAATTGCTCAGAACAAGGCTGATAAAGCATCTAAACGATTAGGTATGTTAGTGGAGTCTATCCCTGACCTGATCTTCGTTTACGATCGCGAAGGCCGATATATAGATTATTTCGAAAGTGCCTTTGATCAACCGCTTGTTCCACCAGAAGTATTTATGGGCAAGCATTACAGTGAAGTATTACCGATAAGTATTGCACAAAAAGTAGATAAGTTCCTTCCTCTTGCCTTAGGGACAGGAGAAGTGCAAAAGTTTCCTTTTCAGTTGGATAAGGAGGGTGCTGAAAAGTGGTACCAAGCGACCATGTCACCATACAGAGATGGTGAAGAAATTGTTGGGGTCACGATTGTTAATAGAGATATAACTAAAGAAAAGGTATATGAGAATCAATTGGTTGATACCAAGCTGAACCTTGAGCTCATATTGAATTCACTAGACAAGTTACTGTGTATAGTTGATGAAGATGGAAGGTGCGTTGACTTATTTTATGCTGAAAACGGGATAAAACCTATCATTCCAAAAGAAGAGATCATTGGTAAGAAGTGGCAAGAGGTGATACCGCCTGATATTCATCATAAAATAGACTATGCTTTTAAATTGGTTGATAAGAAAAACATTTCTACCGAAGTATCTTATAGTCTTACAATTAACAATGTGAAGCAGTACTTCGAAGCTTCCATTGCCCCGTTCAAAGACGAGCGAAAAGGGGTAAAAGGTTATACAGTCTTGGTATCGGATATCACAGATAGAAAGAAAGCAAAGAAGTTGCTCAAGAAAAGTGAGGAGCGTTTTAAAAAGCATTCCGAATTTCTACCGCATATTCTTTGGACTAGAAACCAAAGAGGCGACCTCACTTACATGAATGCAAAGGGGAAGGAGTATTATGGTAAGTATCTAAAGAAGATCAATAAACTCGCAAAAGACCCTCTATATGTTATTCACCCACAGGATAGAGCCACTTCTAAAAGACTTTGGAATAAGGCGAATAAGAATAAGACTTCCTTTCAAAACCTCGAAAGAAGAAAAGACTCAAAAGGTGTTTACCGATGGTTTAATATTAAAGTAGACCCAATCTTCGATAATGAGGGAGGGTTTGTTAGCTGGATTGGGGTGGCAACAGATGTTGATAAAGAACAAAAGGTAGCAAGAGAGAATGAGGACCTCGTGAATAATTTAAAGGAGAGAATCAAAGAGGCTGAGTGTATGTATGCTATTTCTCACTTAGCTGAAAAACTTAGTCTAAGTTTGGACTTGATTTTTGAAGAAGCCGTAGAGATTATTCCGAATGGTTTTCAATACCCAGGTCTAACCAAGGCCCAAATTATCTACAATGACAAATATTATGGTAAAACGGTTTTATATAGAAATAAAAGAGTTTTAGACTTAAAGGTTAGGGATTCAAAGGTTGGTGAAATTGTGGTTGGTGTATCTGCTAAATCTCCTAATGGTCAACTCAATTATTTCCTTAAAGAAGAAGAGCGTCTATTAGAGGCGATTGCAGATAACTTGAGCTTGATTCTTACTCAAAAACTGGATCAACTTGTTTTGGCGGAAAGTGAGAAGCGTTTTAAATCACTTTTTGATTCTGCATCTATAGGAATTATTATTCAAGATCTGCCAGCTCTTCAAATCGTGGATGTTAATCACGCCATGAGTGCGCTTCTACATTATGATCGTACCGATTTATTAGGTCTTACTCTATTAGACTTAAGTCCTCCTCATCAAGGAGATCTCATAAACTCAAGTGAAAAATTCGAAGAAGTACATAAAAGTACATCAGGGGGATTCTTCTGGCAGCTCTTAGATAACTTCGGACAAAATATTCATTGTGCTATAAATATTAACACACTAGATATTGAGGGTAAGCAATATCAAGTGTCTTTCATTCGCAATGTATCAGACGAAATGGCAGCCTATACAGCACTTGAAAATTCTGAAGAGCTGTATAGAAATATCTTCGAAAACATTCAAGAGGGCTATTACCTCAGAGATTTAGATGGTAAAATAATCAATGTTAACCCAGAAGGGCTGAGGATATTGGAAGCTTCAGAAGATCAAGTTGCAGGGCACTCTGCTGCGGAGTTTTTTATGCACGATAATGGAGAAGAGTTAACTTTTGTTGATAAGGACAATAATCAAGTAGTTCAAGATCTACAGGTTCGGGCAAAAACCCCACAGGGTAAGCAGAAATACCTTTCCATCAATAAGAAATTGATTACAAGTAATGATGCACCTTGGGTAGTAGAATGTTCTTTCAGGGATATTACTCAATCAGTATTATTGAGTAAGCTCCAAACGCTTACCCTAGCGCTGGTTGATCAAGAGCATATTTCCTCTGATCAGGTGATGCAAAAAGCAGTGGATGAAGTGCCCGAAGTATTCGGTGCTGGCTATGCATTTTTCCATTTCGTTGACGCCAAAGAGAAGGAAGTCAGGTATTCTACTTTTTCTAAAGATTCAGGAATTAAGACAATTCCGCATACCGTACCATTTAATAAAATCGGTTACTGGGCAAAGGTACTTGAAGGAAATGAAGGTGTTGTATACAACAATAAAGAAGTTCGATTTGCCGCCAGACGTAGAAAAGATGGGCAAGTAAACAACGCCATGGTTACTCCAATAATCATTAAGGGGGAAGTAGTGGCTGTAATTGGAGTTTGTAACAGGTCTTATGATTTCTCTGAAATGGAATTGAATTTACTCAAAGATTTTGGGCTTCAGTTTTATTCCATTTATGATCAAGTCAAAACTCAAGATGCTTATTTAACATCACTGGATAACCTTGAAAGGTCTCAAGAAGCAGGAAAAATTGGCGCATGGACATATGATGTGGTTTTTGACGAGACTTGGTGGTCGGATATCATGTTTGATCTATATGGGATTGACAAATCAGAAGGAGTGCCTGCTGATAATTGGGTAGATTTTACTCATCCTGATGATCGTGATATGCATATTAAAGCATTTGAGGATGCATTTGCTTCAGGAAATTTCGAATGCGAGTATCGGTTAGTGACCCCAACTGGAGAAATCCGTCATCTCAAAGCAATGGCAGACATCATAAGGGGTGAGGATGGCGTGCCTGTGAAGTTCAATGGGTTTGTTCAAGATGTTACAGCCATCAAAAAGGCCGAAAAAGCCATTTTAGATGAGAAGCAAAAGTTCGAAAATATTGTTGATGCATTACCAGGTATAGTTTATCGATTGAGCTTACCGGAGATTAATTTGGAGTACATCAGTGATCATACACAAGACTTGTTGGGGATTTCTTCGAACCTTTTTGCCAATGCGAAGGGAGAAGATTTCATAAGATCTTTAGTTCATGATGATGATTGGGAAGAGGTGCGAAAAATAATCACAATAGCTATTGATGATGTTGACACTTATTCTTTGATCCATCGAATGAAAAAAGAGGATGGAAGATATGTTTGGGTGTCAAATACAGGTAAGGTTTCTTTAACAGCCAACAATACATTGAGTATTGAAGGGTTCATTTATGACGTAACGGATAGAATTAAAAATGAAGAGAGAGTAATGAATGCGGTTATGGAGGCTTCAGACAAAGAAAAGTCCAGAATTTCAAAAGAGATTCATGATAGCCTTCAGCAAACCCTTACTATCGCCTCTCTCAATTTAGAGTTTGTCAAAAAAGAACGAGACAAACTATCTGATTTAGCACGAGAAAAACTTGGAACCGGTTGGGAGTTTCTTAAAAAATCAATGGATGATTCAAGGTCTATTGCCCATAGGTTGATGCCTAAAGCCATAACTGACTTTGGTGTGGTTCCTGTAATAAAGGATATGTTCGAAGAACTCAATCGTTCTGGTGATATTCAATTTGAGTTTATTACAAATTTCGAGGAAAGAATAAAGATTCCAGCTGCTACTAACATCTATAAAGTAGTACAAGAGGCTGTCAATAATATTTTTAAGCATTCTAAGGCAAAAACTGTGACAGTACAGTATATGCTCTTAAACGATACTATTCAGTTGTCAATAGAAGATGATGGAGTAGGTTTTGGTTCTGCCAAGATTGGAAATTGTGGATTTGGTTTGGCAAGTATGAAAAGCAGGGCTACTGCTTTGTCCGCAGAGATGATCATTGATTCATTTCCAGGTCACGGTACTACCATTGTGTTAGATATTCCTTTCAACGAAAACATTAAGTACTATGAGTAAAATTCGACTTTTTTTAGTGGATGACCATAAGATGATAAGAGATGCTATGATCGCTTATTTATCACAATATGAAGGTTTTGAGGTGGTTGGTGAAGCCAACCATGGGGAAGAGGCTCTTCAACAAATCAATGCAAATCCAGAAATAGATGTCCTTCTGACCGATATAATCATGCCTCAGATGGATGGTATTGACCTCGTAAAGAAGATCAAAGACTTAGGTTATGACTTTAAGGTCATCGCTTTGACAATGCTCTCCGAAACGCAGCACATAAAGAAAATGCTGAATTATGGGGTAAATGGCTACTTATTGAAGAGTGCTAGTCAGAATGAGATCATAGAGGCAATAAAGTCGGTTTATTCAGGCCAATCTTCCTATAGCCCGCAAGTCACCAATACAATTATGGAACATTTACGTGGAGGAAGAACGACAAGAGAAAGGACTGGTATTGAGGTGCCATTGACAAAACGCGAGAAGGAAGTGCTTAAGCTGGTCATAGAGGAGTATACCAACCAAGAAATTGCTGACAAGCTGTTTATCTCTATCAGAACTGTCGAGGCTCATAAAAGGAATTTGCTTGAGAAAACGGGGCATAAAACAATGGCAGGTCTAGCGGTTTGGGCAGTTGAATCACGCTTATTAGCAGAAATCGCATAAGGTCACCAACGAGTCAAGATTTACTTACGAAAAACACTGATAGACCTCAGTGTTTTTTTTATGAGTCTATCTCGCAAATCGCAGTTCCCTTTTTAGGTTTTACATAAGTGAATTATGTAAAGAAGCTACTTAATGAAATGAGCGATTCATGTAATTTTTTATATCACTAAAATGCTGATATATAAGGAGTAGTAGGTTCGGAAATTAGTGTAACGAAAACACAAAAACCCGAACATCATGAAAAAGTTAGTTTTGATCGTGATAGTATTGATGGTCAGTAATATCACATTTGCGCAATACAACTCCAGCAGATACCGATCTGGTAAAAGGCCTCTTACTTTCCAAGTGGCTCCATCTGTATTTAGTTATGATAATACCGCTGTATTTGGCTTTCATATTGGACTAAACTATAAGGAAGCCCTGAATTTGAGTTACTTCAGTATGAGAGATTATAATTTCTCAGATGGTATAAAGGATTATGGATGGTATGGTCTAAATGCAGCATATATGCTCAATTTGAGCGATAATATAGGAATAGGACCTGTTGTCAGGTTGGCCAATATAAACGGAGACTGGGAGAAACCATACTTCGGTGCTGAGATCAGATATGACCTTTCTTGGAACACTAAGCTTGGTTTTGAATATGGTAGATCCAACAATGAGACTGGGGCAAGTCAAGGGTTCGGCTTCAAGCTAATTTGGAATATTTATTAACCTCAAAAGCTAGAGACATGGATCAGATAATAAAAATTGACCGCTTTATAGAAGAAGAGGTGAGCAAAACTGGGTTGTTTGAATCTGCCAAAGAATTGAAGGCAACCCTAAAATCTAAGTGCAATACTGCGTTCTACTTTGTGGACGAGCAGTTGCAAGTGATAGAACAGAAGTCCTTCAACTTGAATGCTATGCTAGAAGATGCACTTCTAATCATGAAATTAGAAAAGCAGAATAAAGTGAAGGAGCAAGAGCCTTTTGACTTGAATTCCTTAAAGAATGAATTAATAGTAAGGTTCCAGAATTTTTATCCCTTTATAAAGTTTAACTTGAGCATTGAAGACGTTGAACTTGTTAATCTCAATGTGTCATTTTTTAAAAAGGCAGTAGATAAACTCATTGACCTTGCCTTGAATATCTGCAATGGTCAGAAGCCAAAGGTGAGGCTTGTCGGAAGTTCAATTTTTATTGATTTCACAGATTATAGAATTACAAAAGATGCATTTGCAATGATTAGCAAGGGCCAGGTCAATGATTCCGAACAAGGTGAGATTGAGGCAATTTCTTTGCGGTTAGAGGCTGTCAAAAGACTTTTAGAGCTCTCGGGGACTAGGCTTGATTTAAAGCTTCTTCAAGATGGACAATTGCAGGCTCACGTCAACTGTGGAAATACTATTCAAATGAACGAAAGGGGGGTGGCATGAAAAAGTTATTGATTCTTTTGGTTCTTGTCTTTAGTGCATGTTCAGAGATGTATGTGGTTCCTGAAGATCATTACCTGATTAAGGCGGGTAAACACGAATCTCAATTGTCTAATGGGATGTCAATTGATAAGCTCAGTGCCCTTAAAACCAATAGGTTGATGTTTACCGCAAGATTTGATGAGAGCGCAAGATATGATCTTGGTAATAATGATCACTTTGATATCAATAAGTTATTGGGCTTTTCCGAAGCCAATCAACATCACCATAAAAATAGTGTGAGGTTCGGGTGGCGGTATAACCTGAATTCCGAAAAGGTAGAGATATTTTCTTATGTATATAAGGATAGCGAGCTTGAGTACGATCTTATAACAGATGTCAGCTTAAATGTGACACTTGAATATCAGATCAACTTGTTTGACAATAGCTACGAATTTGTAGTGGATGGGATAACTAAAGTGGTAGAAAGAAATGCAGAGCAGAAAGTAGGTGTCTATTATAAATTATACCCCTATTTCGGAGGCGATGAGCCTGCTCCTCATGATATAAGTATATTCATTAAGGAGGGTTATTAAGATAAATTAGAACAACCTATTAATGGTTGTCGGGTGTTGTGTAGGGCCAGTTCAAACTTGAACTGGCCTATTCTTTTTAGGTGATTTACTTAGCTTATTAAGAGTATCTCTGTTTCGTGTAATTAATTGATTGTCCGATGTATAAGGGGGTATTGTAAGCTAATTTTAATCATACAAACAGCAACACCATGAAAAAGCTTTTTATAATTCTAGCCTTATTCTCCTTGATATCATTTCAATCAAAGGCTCAGCGTAGCATTGGTAAAAACCAGAACCAATTTTCAATTGAATTAGCGAATAATACAGTCAGATCAATATATGGTTGGAAGACAGGGCCAAAGGTTAATATGAACTTCAACAACCGTATAGAATTGAATTATGCCTACTTGTTCAGTGTTGATGGTGATGAAAATGGGCAGAGTAGTTTTCAAAGTACCCAGGTCAAATATTACTTGAACCCTAAGGGCAGAGTCAATTTGGGGTTAGGGTTAAAGTTGGGGCTTTATGACAATCAGTTTGCGGCAGTAATTCCTTCAATAGATCTTAGATATAGACCCATAGATGACTTGAACGTATCAGCCGGTTTTGCCCGAGTTGATGGCTTTCCTTATTTCGATTTATCGCTTGGGATACGGGTCTTTAGTAAATAGAGATGCTTAAAATAAAGAAAGGCTCCCATTGGGAGCCTTTTTTGGTCTGTGATCCGCCCAGGACTCGAACCTGGAACCTACTGCTTAGAAGGCAGTTGCTCTATCCAGTTGAGCTAGCAGACCAACGTGCTTCGTGAAAAGCGAGTGCAAATATAGTGAAAATGATTTCTGACAAACAACCAAACTGTTAAAAAAGCTGATGTTTTTTTGTTGTTAATTCTTGTCTTACCTGATGCTTGCATTTGTCATATTGAGAGCGCAATGTTTATATTCAAGGAACGCAATAATTTATGAGAACAGACCTCAGCATAAATAGACTTCAGAAGGCATCCTGTTGGTGTATAATACTTACGGCCTTAATTATCTTTTTAATCTACTTTAAAGCCCTATTGGAGCCTATTGTTCTAGCCATGGTGCTGTGGTATTTGATTAGGACAGCGAGGAAGTACATTGGGAAACTTAAAATAGGAGGTAAGGAGATGGCTTTGTGGCTTCAGCGGCTTATAGCAACTTTGTCTGTATTTCTTATCATCTACCTCATTTATCAAGTGCTTTCTGTTAATATCAATCTGATCTCTCAAAACGCAGATAAATATGATCAGAACCTGAATACAATGCTCCTCAAGGCTAGGTCAAATCCAAATATTGACGATGTCATAATGCAAGTTGAAGAGGGGATAAAGGAGCTCAATTATCAAAGCCTGATCTCTGGTGTTTTTAGCTCAGTTACTACGCTGCTTGGTAATTTCACCCTTGTGATCATCTATGTGGTATTTTTCGTTTTTGAAGAGAACTACTTTGATAAAAAGGTAGATGCGATATTCAGAAGAAAACGCGGACAAAAGAGTTTTATGCATATTATTACTCATGTCAGTCAAGCCGTAAATAAGTATTTCACTGTAAAAACGGAGATGAGTCTGCTTACCGCAGCCCTGAGTTATGTAGTAATGCTAATTCTAGGTGTCGATTTCCCACTTTTATGGGCCTTTATCATTTTCATCCTTAACTATATACCATACATAGGTTCTCTAGTGGCAAGTTTATTGCCAGCAATTTTTGCCATTTTCCAATATGGCTCCTTTTGGCCTTTTGTTTATGTCTTGGCAGCAGTCGAAGGAATTCAAATCCTAGTGGGTAATTACATTGAACCTAGAGTAATGGGTAAATCATTAAACTTGAGTCCACTAGTCGTAATTATAGCCCTATCTTTTTGGGGTGCCATTTGGGGTATTTTAGGGATGATTCTTTCTGTTCCAATTATCTCAGTTATCATCATTTTGTGTGCTCAATTTCCGTCAACAAGATCCATTGCGATCATGCTTTCTGAGAATGGAAATATTGAGCAGGCAATGCCGCTTGAAGATGATGAAGAATAGGCTTATAGAAAGAGCCGAAATTGAAGTATCTGAAGTTGGCTTTGGGTGTATGTCATTGGGCAATGATTCGAAGCTAAATCAACGACTGATTCACAAAGCCATAGATCATGGTATTAGTTATTTCGATACAGCTGACCTCTATCAGAAAGGAGAGAATGAGCGAATGCTAGGGATGGCAATTCGTGAAAAGAGGGATCAAGTTGTTATTGCCACAAAAGTAGGTAATCGGTGGAATGATGATGGTAGTACATGGTCTTGGGTGCCTAGGAAAAGTTATATTTTACAGGCGGCTGATAAGAGCCTAGAAAGACTCGGTGTGGAACAAATTGATTTGTACCAACTTCATGGTGGTACCCTTGATGATCCTTTTGATGAAGTTATTGAAGCCTTTGAAATATTGCAGGCTCAAGGTAAGATCAAAGCTTTTGGCATATCCTCCATTAGACCTAATGTTTTTCGAAGGTTGGCCAGCACAACTAAAGTTTCTAGTAATATGATGCAGTTCTCAATATTGGATAGGAGACCTGAACCGTATCTAGATGATTTGGCTAACAAGGGAATCGGTGTGATGGCTAGAGGGGTTTTAGCAAAGGGTTTATTGGTAAATAAAAGTATAAGTAAGTATTTAAATTATAGTATTGAAGATATTGAATTACAGATAAATAAACTAAAAACATTCTCAATTGAGAAAATGAGTCTTTTGCATTTAGCTATTGCCTGGGTATTGAAGCATAGAGCTATTAGTTCAGCAGTGATCGGTATAAGAAATATGGAACAGTTAGATGATGTTTTGGCATATATTGATGTCAGTGACTTGCTGGAAAAAAACATTGAACAGCTACCACTCGTTTTATCACCAAACCGATATCAAAATCATCTTAATTGAACTGAAGATTGTTTGTAACAGGTTCTGATTTTATGAATCAAATGAAAGCTTTTGTTTATTCTGAAAAGGTTCAGGCTGTTATTAAGAAAAGTACAATTATTAACTATTAAATTTTCCTTGCATGTCATCCATTTCCAAATCGACATTTCAATTTTTAAAAGAGCTAGAAGCTAACAATAATCGTGACTGGTTCAATGAAAATAAACCACGATATCAAGAAAGTCATTTAGAGGTTATTGATTTTGCAGATGATATGTTGAATGGTCTAAAGGACCATGATGAGATAGAAACTTTATCAGGAAAAAAGAGCTTGATGAGGATCTACAGAGACGTAAGATTTTCTAAAGACAAGAGCCCATACAAAGCACGATTTGCAGGTAGTTTTAGTAGGGTGAAACCACAACTCAGAGGAGGATATTTTTTTAATTTACAACCTGGAAAAACTGTTGTCGGTGGGGGCTTTTATGGACCGAATCCGGATGATTTAAAATTGATCAGAAATCACATAGCTCAAGACGACACAGATCTTAGGAATGTGCTTAATGACAAGGTCTTTATAAAAGTCTTTGGTGCGTTGATGGGAGAGCAAGTAAAAACAGCTCCAAAAGGTTTCGATAAGGAACATCCATCGATCGATTTGTTAAGGCATAAGTCAATGTATGTTTTCAGGGACTTTAGTGATACAGAGGTCCTAGACAAATCATTTCTCAATGAAGCCGTCAATACTTTTCTGGCTCTGAGACCTTTTTTTGATGTGATGACTGATTATTTAACAACTGACCTAAATGGTATATCGTTGATCGATTGAAATGAATAGAAAAGAGGTTTTTAACTTTTTGGAGCAACTATCTAATAATAACTCCAAAGAGTGGATGGACAAGAATAGAAAGTGGTACAACGATGTCAAAACTTTGCTAGAAAGTGTTTTTGACCCTATTCTTGATGAAATTAAACAAGTGGATCCGAGAATAGTGCAGCCAACAGCCAGAAAGTCATTTAATCGAATCAATAACAACCTCATGTTTCATCCGGATAGACCGGTTTACAAGGATCATTTTGGTTTAGGCTTTGGTTATGGCAAAGGCTTGGCAGATTTTTATGTACAGCTTGGCGTACATAACTCTTTAGTTGCTGGAGGACTTTGGCATCCACCTGTTGACAAGCTCAAAAAACTCCGGTCTGAAATTGATTATGAAGGTGGTAAGTTGACAAAGATCATGAATGCGGAAGCTTTTAAGCGCTTTACTGTATTTGAAGATGATAGACTTAAGGCAGCTCCCAAGGGCTATTCAATAAGCCATGAACACATTTACTTGCTTCAAATGAAGAGCATGGCGGTTTGGAAAGACTTTGGTCGCAAGGCATTTTTATCAGGTGAATTCGAAGAGATGATCGTACAATCCTATATTGACCTTGTTCCGTTTTTAGATTTCATTAATGTAGCTATAGCTGAAGAAGAGTTTCCTCTAATTGCTTAATTCCTTATTTTAGAATTCTAATTCAGGAAAAAATGAGAAAATCATTAATCATACTTACGCTTTTCGCTTTTGCCTTTGCTGGTTACGCACAAGAGGTACAAGTTAAAACTGGTCCAGTGATCAAGTTTGATGAAACCATTCTTGATTTCGGTACCATCACTCAAGGCGATACAGTTGAACACACATTTGTTTTCCAAAATATGGGGACTGAACCGCTTAGGATACTCTCAGCGAGAGGCAGCTGCGGTTGTACAGTGCCAAAGTATTCAACAGATGAAGTAAGACCAGGTGCCAAGGGGGAGGTGTTTGTACGTTTTAGAAGCGCTGGAAAAATGGGTAAACAAAACAAGACAGTCACCCTTGTGACCAATGCTGCAGTAAATAACCGTGTGATTCTTACCTTGAGAGGAACCATTCAGCGCAAAGATACAGACGACTAAAATTCTGGAAATCAAAATATTGTAACCTGGCCAAAGAGCCGGGTTTTTTTATGCTTAAAATTTCTTTCAAAAAATTATGAGGAGGCTATTTTCTTTAAGGAATTTACCTCTATATTTGCACTCCAATTCAGAACAATACTTCTGAATAAGTCGGGATCGGGGCGTAGCGTAGCCCGGTTATCGCGCCTCGTTTGGGACGAGGAGGTCGCAGGTTCGAATCCTGCCGCCCCGACAATACAAAGGCCTAGCTATCAAATAGTTAGGCTTTTTTTATGCCTCGAAAGTATGCCTCGAAATTCTGATTTTTGTCTCATTGTCAGGTTAATAATTTGAAAATCAGTGTTTTACAAGATTATAAGTTCCTGCAACCTCCAGTGCAATTTACATGAATCTGTAGACAGTTTTGTTGATTTCATAAACTGAAATTCTAATACCAGGTTCACTTATGTTAAAACTAATTGTATTTAAATTGAGTCGATTCTCCTGACTCAATTAAAACTAAAATTCAATCTGTTTTCCCTTCATCCCTTGGTTGTTGTTGAGCATCATAAAATTTTATATTATTGCTTCGCACACAAAAAAGTGTTTAATGGTAGTTGAAGCCTTTCAAACTGTTGAAGACAGAGATAATCCAGATGAAGTAGAAGCAATTGGTCCTTTTATATGCAGAAGGGCAAATGCATGGCTTGGAGAAGGGTATTATTTTTGGGACACAAATATTGATTGGGCCCATGAGTGGGGGCAGAGGGGTTACCTGAATAACTATATAATTTGTCAAGCTCAAGTCACGATTGACGAAAATTGCTTTGATCTTGTAGGCAACTTACGGCACCAAAGAGAATTATTGGAAATAATCAAAGTTTTCAAGGAATCCGGACTATTGACAGGAAAAGGAAATATCTACCTTGGTCAGTTAATTCAGTTGATGAAAAACCAAGGGATTTTTGGGTATACCTGTATCAGATAGAATGATAATAGAAGGGCTCCAAATTTAAGGTTTACAAGGAACAATATTGAAGAAACTACGTTATTAAAGAGAACTCAAATTTGTTTGATAAATAAAACAAATCTAAATTCGCACACTTTTAGGATTGTATATCCTAATCATTATATTGGGGAAGGATAGCTATGGAAACTTTGTCAAAACTTCGCGAGTATTTACAAAATACTACCAAGGAAGAGTTTGAAAATCATTGGAGAGAGGTAGAAGGTGTTGGTGTTACTGGTGTAACATTAAATGAGATTAAAACTCAAATTGAACTTCAGCCCAAGCCTGTTACTATGCCAGAATTTTTTAATGAGATGGCATATGTTTCTTATGATATGGAAGAGGTTGAGTATTCTCAAGCTGCATGACACAACCAAAAAAATCTAGTTTTCGATTCAAGGATTTTGTAATCAATAAATCAGTATTTAATTATAAATCTGATTATGGGAATGTTAACGTAAATATTATCCCATCTGGGAAGTTATTTACAAATGATAAACTTTTTGAATTGAATCTTGACGTTATCGTCTCTGATAAAGAGTCTCCAGATGAAGAACTTGTAAGAATATTGTGCGTTGCTATTTTTGAGTTTGATCAGGAAGTAAAGGATAAAGAATCAATATCAAATTATTTTCTAATTAATGCACCAGCAATCGCTTTTCCTTATGTAAGGTCGTATATGGCATCTTTAACTATTCAATCGGGAAAGCAAGCCTTACTCATGCCTACATATAATCTTTCATTTTTAGCTGAGGAATTAAAGGAGAATCTCACTTTTGTGTAACTGTTAGTTAACTTTTATGTGGGAATAAATTTTAAATAGTGTTATATACTCTATGCCTCGAAAATATGCCTCGAATTTCAAGATATTTACATATTACGAGGCATTAATATTTCGTAAGTAATTGATATTCAGAATCTTGTTTTGGGATGGGAAAGGTTCGAATCCTGCCGCCCCGACTGCAAAAAGAGCTGACCTTGAGGTTGGCTCTTTTTTTATTCTCCGATATGATTGTCTTCTTGGTCTTTGAAGGTAACCAGTAGGTTGACTGTTTGCTTGGCTTCGTTGATCTTACCCACTTTGATTTTACTTACCTCTCCAAATCCGTATTTAGAATTTAGCTCAGCAATTAATTCTGTTCGCCTTGAAGGATGGATAAGATCAAGCTTAGTATAAACCACTTCTTTTTTGTTCTGCTTTTTTCTATTGTCAAACACTCTTTCGAACAAGAAAAGTAGTAGGAGAATGTAGAGATCGCTATAGAGGATTCTTAAATAATTGGTGTCGAATGGGACCAAGGCGTTTTTTGCCGCAATACCTATAGCAAGGAAGAGGTAGGTCATTTCACGAGTGGAAATCGTAACAGTTCTTTAGCGGATGATTCCAAAAATTGCGAAAATCCCAAAGGCGAAGCCCAAGCCAAGCTCTATGTTTTTGATCAAAAGGCAGATCATAAAAACCATAGCCGCCATCATACAGTAAGCTAGTACGAACTCAGTCTTGCCATTTTTACTGTAATACATGAATCGGGCCATTACAAAAACCAAAATGATGGTGTAAATGAACCTGACATTGTTGGCAATCAATTCATTAGTTAGTTAGTTCAAAAGTCATGTTTTAGGTTTAACTAGATTATTTATCTTGTATTAAGTTAATCATTTCTTCGAACCTCTTTAAAATGAGATTAAAGGCAATTTATCTCCTCGCAATACTTTGCATCCAAACGACTATTTCCTTTGGCCAGCAAAATGATACAGATGACCAGCAGCATCTAATCATTGATTCGATTAGAATTAATACCGATGTATTTGTCTCAGAAGGTGTTGGTAGTCTCGGTTTGAGTTTTGATCTAAGAAAGTTCATGAATGACAAATACACGGACGATTACCAGAAAGCAATTCTATCCTTTGAGATACCTGAGGTTGCGTCCGTTTTCACAAAGGAAGTAAGGATCAAGCCTCGAGGAAATAATCGAAAAGAGAACTGTTTTTTCCCTCCAATCAGATTGAACATTAAAAAAACAGATGTAGAAAATAAGTACTTAAAAGAAACCAAGAAAATTAAGCTTATAACGCATTGTAAAAATACGAACCAGTATGAAACCTACATTTTGAAGGAGTATCTCGTTTATAAAATGTACAACCTGATCTCTCCCAATAGCTTTAGAACAAGACTGTTTAAGATTCATTACAAAGACACTAAAGGAAGGGTAAAGGACATCGACTCATGGTCATTTTTAATTGAGCCAGAAGGCATACTGGATGAAAGGCTAGACGGAAGGAAAATCAAGAATGATGGTTTCAATCATACATGGAGCCGGAAGATATGGTGAGGGTAGCACTATTTAACTATATGATTGGTAATACCGACTATTCAGTTCCAGGTCGACACAATGTAAAAATTATGATGCCTAATGACCTGACTAAGGAACTAGGTGTTCCAATTCCCTATGACTTTGATTATGCAGGTATAGTTGATGCTTCTTATGCTGTTCCTGCCGAGGGACTTAAGATTCTTTCGATAAAGGATAGATATTATATGGGGAGTTGTGCCAATAAAGAGGTGATTCCTAAAATTTTAGAAGAGTTCATGGCCAAAAAGGAGGAGCTTTTTGAATTAATATCATCATTTGAGTATTTATCGGAAAAGGAGAATTGGGAGATGCGAGATTATCTCTTAGAATTTTTCGAGATGGCCGAAAGTGAAAACTTCATAGAAATTAACTTACTGAGTTCCTGTGAGTAAGAATTTTTGCTCAGAATTTTCGCAAGAATTAGTTCTGACTTCATTGAAATTAAAGCCATTCATTTATATTTGCAGTCCTTTAGCGAAACATCGCAACCTGGAGAGGTGGGTGAGTGGCTGAAACCACATGTTTGCTAAACATGCGTGCGGGAAACCGTACCGGGGGTTCGAATCCCCCTCTCTCCGCATAAAGCCTTGCAGCACAGCTGTAAGGCTTTTTTGTTGATAAAGGATTTGCTTTTGAATTCTTCTAAAAGGCGATAATAATTATCTATTGATCATGATCTCAGCTTCGGATAAGTATTCCCTTAATTCTTCATGTTGTCGCCAGAAAGTATCAGTAATCTGTTGGAGGACTACTTCATAATCTGGGTGAGGAGAAAGATGCTCTAAAATTGGATCGTCTTTTAAGAAAAGGATAAACCACAACGAAATTCCATCTGCTTTTGTAAATAGTTTTAATTCAGCAATTCCCTCATCGATTTGGTCCTTCGCACCGTAGTAGGCGGCTCTAATTAAAGGGCCGTAAATAGAACTGTCGTTCTTAGCATATTGCCAATAACGATCGTAATAAAATGCCGCCTCATCAGCTCTTCCAACTTGCTCAAGGGCATAGGCGACCTTGATGTCTTCAGTCTCAAAAAGTGAACTACCAATGAGTGATTTGATGTAGTTCATTTTGTCATAGTAATAAACGGCATCTTCAAAATCGCTGTTTGCATAGTTGACTTTGGCAATTTCTTGGATGATGTCAATGCGCGTGGTATCCTTTTTTAATGTTTGGATCAACCTTTTTTCGACAAGTTCAAAGTCTTGATCTTCGGCAAATTGTATATAAGCAAAAAGGTATTGTGAGAAGAGGTTTGTGGAATCTAAAGCCATGGACTTTCGAATGAATTCTTCTGCTAGTTTTATAAAACCAGTCTGTATCAGTGCATTGCTTATATGTAAATAAGAGAAACTAAGCGCAGTAGAATCTTGACCAGCCATTTCTGTTCTAATACCTTTTAATGCATACTCTAAGTATTTCTTTGTATCGGGTTCGTTAAAGAAATAAATATCAGATAGGTAATTATAAGCCCTGGCGGAATTAGGGTTGATTTTAACTACCTCTTCAAAGAAACCTGTGGCCTCTTTATAATCACCAGCATGCATAGCTGCTAAACCTTTCGAAATTAGTACTACTGAAGAATTTTTGTCTAGGGTATAAGCTTGGTCGGCATGGAATTGTATCTCTGGTGCAAATGTTTTTTGGCCTCGATAGTAATCGTCATAGTAATAACCCATTACCATATAAGCGTGAGCTTCAGCTAACTCAGGATCTTCAAGCAACGCTTTTTTGAATTCGATTACGCCTTCTGCTAATCCTTCAAAATCTTGCCTATTTATTGCCTCTAGACCTTTTAAATAGTGTTCATAGGCAATGATATTTGATGTCAGTACCTTTTCTATTCTTTCAATCTCCTCTGGGCTTATTTTGGCACTTACTTCTGAGGCAATGTCTTTTGCAACTTCAGCTTGTAGGTTGAAAATGTCTTGGGTTTCTCTGAAGTACCTTTCTGACCATAAATGGCTATCAGTGGACCCTCTTATCAGTTGAACTGTCAATAGAATCTCGTCATTTTGCTTTTGACCACTCCCTTCAATGATATAGGTGACATCGAGTTCTTCCGCTATTTCTTGCATGGACATACCACTGCTGCCATAAAATTCAGAAGTCGTGCGACTCAAGACCCTCAGGTCACCTACTTGCTGTAGGTTATTGAGAATCGCCTCCATCAATCCATTGATGATGTACACATTTGAGGAGTCTGCACTGTCGTTTTTGAAAGGTAAAACGAGTATGGATTTTTCAAGTGACTCCTCTGAATCATTTCCGGTGAATTGGAAAATGAGAGAAATAATAACAAGAATAGCTATTCCAATAGCTGGTAACCTCCAGGCGGGTTTTTTGAATGAGGTTATTTCCTTTTCACTCAGTTCTTCAATGACAAATTGATCAGCTTCTTCACCAGGTGGATAACCAAACTGTTCTCTGTAGCATTTAACGAAATAAGATACACTACCAAACCCTACAGTATAGGAAACCTCAGAGACTGTCAGTTCTTTTTTTTGAAGAAGCAATTGAGCTTCTGTTAAGCGAACAGATCGGATAAATACGCTTGCCGTAAGGCCAGAAGCTTTTTGAATTTTCCTAAGTAAGTTGGAGCGACTCATGCTCACTCTTTCGGCTAATTCAGAAACGCCAAAGTTCTCATTACTCATTTCCGACCTGATAATTTCAGTCAACTCTTTGATGAATTTTTCATTGATTGGAGAAGAAGCTGACATTAGTTGAATCGGTAGTTTAACAAGCCTTAATTCAGCTAAAATAGAAGGTTTGCGTCATAGTTTATATGATTTGCGCATAGTTTTCAACAAAAATACATAGTTGATATAGGTTGCCTCATAGCTGTTAAGTAGAGCAAAAGCCAATTTCTGACCTTTGTTTTATAAGATTTTTTAAAACCAAATAAGAAACAAAATGAAAACAAAGATCAACTCTCAAAACAGCAAAGTAATCTTACTTTTAATCTTAATGATAATGGGTAATACGCTGAGCTGTCAACAGAATAAAGAAAAGGCAGAGAATAAAGTTGAACTGACAACCACCATTCATGAAGCGGCCTTTATGAATAATATTGAACAAATGAAAGCACATATAGAAGGAGGCTCTGACCTTGATCAGTTAGATCAGTATGGTTCTACAGCTTTGAATATTGCTGCAACTTTCGATAAACCAGAGATCGCACAATTACTAATTGATGCTGGTGCTGATTTAACTGTGGCCGCTGCGGATGGAACAACGCCATTGCATATGGCCGTTTTCTTGTGTAGAACTGATATAGTAAAAATGCTTTTGGCATCAGATGCAGATACAGAGGCTGTTAATGGTTTTGGTGCCACTCCACTAATGTCTGTCATGGCACCATTTGATCAAATGCTACCTATATATGAGCAAATGAATAGAGACTTAGGTATGCTAGGTTTTAAAGTGGACTACGATTTTCTAGAGTCTGAAAGGGAAGTTGTTGCCGACTTGATATTAGACCATAAAGCTAATAAGTAAGGCCATGGTTCTTGAAAGAAGACATGATATAGACTGGATCAGAGTGATTGCCATAGGCTTGCTCTTGATCTATCATACGACAATTGGTTTTCAACCTTGGGGTGTATTTATCGGGTTTATTCAGAATAATACTCCCCTTGAGTCTCTTTGGGTGCCTATGTCAATGCTGAACATCTGGAGGATACCACTTTTGTTTTATGTATCCGGGATGGGTGTGGCTTTTGCCATCAGCAGACGTGATTTCAAGGGATTGATTAAAGAAAGGACAATGAGGATTTTGGTGCCATTTTTCTTTGGGACTTTGGTGATTGTTCCGCTCCACGTCTTTTTATGGCAAGACTACTATAGTCAACCAATTTCATATGTATTCCACCCTTATCATTTGTGGTTTCTAGGTAATATCTACATCTATGTATTGGTGCTGAGTCCTATCTTCTTTTTCCTAAAGTCTGAAAAGGGAGTAAAGGTAAAAGCATGGCTCAATAAGTTATTTGCTACGCCTGCTGGACTTATGTTAATGACCATTCCATTTATAATTGAGGCAGAGATCATTCAGCCAGAGAGTTTTGAAACCTATTCGTTGACTTTACATGGTTTCTTTATTGGTTTCCTAGCCTTTCTTGTTGGCTTCGTTTTCGTTGCCAGCGGCCAAAACATTTGGAATACCCTTAGAAAATGGTTCTGGTTGCTCTTGATTCTTGCCTTTGGACTTTACTTGATCAGAGTAATTTATTTCGAGTACAGAACCGATGAATATTTGATGGCGCTTGAATCAAACTTATGGATATTTGGAGTTTTTGGACTTGGCTACAAATACCTTAATCGACCCAGTAAACAACTAAAATACTGGAGTCGGGCTGCTTACCCTGTTTACATATTGCACATGTTGTTTCTTTATTTAGGGTCATACCTGATATTCGGATTAGGTTTAAACCCATGGTTGGAGTTTATACTGGTGGTTAGTTTTACGTTTATAGGTTGTTGGGTTAGCTACGAGTATGTTGTGAGAAGAGTCGCTTTTTTAAGGCCGCTCTTTGGGTTAAAAGTCAATAAGAGGAATCATAATCTTAGGCCTTCGCAAACTGAATTGGCCAATGGTTAAAAAAAAAGAGCAGTCATCAACTGCTCTTTTTTTGTGATTAAGGTTCAAGTGGTGATTATTCGTATCTCAATGCTCGCACCGGGTTTTGACGTGCCGCCTTGAGCGAGTGGAAGCTCACGGTGGCAAAGGCAATTCCTACAGCTATAAATCCGGCAATTGCTGCTGCACCAATGATTACAGTAGGCAAGTTTATCGTGTATTGGAAAACTTGCAGCCAATCTTCAATGAGCAAGTAAGAGATGGGTATGGCTAGGGCGAATCCAACAATCACGAGCAGCATAATATCTCTAAATATTAAAAATACGAGTTGTGGAATGGTTGCTCCGAGTACCTTGCGAACACCAATCTCTTTAATTCTAGTGGCAGTCGCATAGCTTGCAAGACCTAAGAGGCCTAGGCAACTGATCAGTATGCAGATATATGAAAGCACGGCAGTCATTTTACTTTGTCTTTGATCATTTCTATAGAGATTCTCAGCTTGAGTATCTAAAAGTCCATATTCAAATGGGTGACTTGGATCTAGTTCCGCATATTTATTCTCAAGGAAATTTAGTGTCTGTTGTAAAGTACCTGATTTTGCATGAATCACCATTGGTGGATTCAGCTGAGTGATCGGCACTCCGAAACGCTCATATCGCATGATAATCATTGGTTCAACTGCCACATGTAAGGAGAAGGCATTGAAGTCTTTGACAACACCAATTACTCTTGCAGGAGGAGCTTGAACACCAGCATTTGCCACTTTCTTGCCAATAGGATCATCCCAGCCCATTCGTTCCACCATGGCTTCATTGACTAAGACACTATTTGATAGATCCGTTTGAATATCATCGTCAAAGTCACGTCCTGCTACGATCTCCATCTGCATGGCCTTTACAAAGTTTTTTCCAATACGCATCATATTGTAGGTGTCAGTGACCATCACCGTATCGGCACCTTCCACCTGCATTACCTGTCGGCCACCGCCAATCAGGCTATTACCTACATTCGTGTTTGAAGCACTTAAACCAAATGCTGTTGTTACATCTATGATATTCGGATTTTCTCTAAGTTCGTTTTGAATCACTTCCAACCTCTTGCTGACTGTAGAGTCTCGAGTAGGAATGATGATCACATTGTCTTTATTGAATCCTAAGTCTTTGTCACGCATAAAGTTGATCTGATTGCTCATCAATAGGGTAGAGATCACAACTCCAATAGAGATAAAGAATTGGAAGGCAACTAAGAATTTTCTCATGAACATGCTGCCTGGTCCAGATTTTACAGACCCCTTCATCGCGGAGATCACCGAAATGGCTGAAAGGTAGAATGCTGGATATATACCCGAGATAACTCCAAGAATAAGCGTGATACCTATTGCACCAAATGTTAGGAGTTGGTTATTGGCCCAGTCCAAAACAAGTTCCTTTCCTAGAATATCGTTGACGTTGGTGCCATATAGTACTGCATAGGTAAACCCTATCGCGAGAAGCAATGAAAATGTGGTGATTAAAATGGACTCGCTCAAAAATTGAGAAACGAGTTTCCCTTTAGTCGAACCTAGTACTTTCTTTATCCCCACTTCTTTCCCTCTTTTAGTTGCTCTAGCTGTAGCGAGGTTCATGTAGTTGATACTGGCCAAAATCAGCACGAAAATACCGATGGCCATAAAAGCCTGAGTATATGCGCTATTACCAGTAGGGAGGTCGTACTGTACCTTAGAATTGAAATGGACTTCATTTAAAGGAACTAACCTAGGCTCGAAGCTTGCTTCTCTCAATGAAGGAGCAAACTGCGTAATTGGAGCCATGTACTTGTCGAAGAAAGGTTGGAAGTTGTTGTGAATTTCGCTCACATCATAATTCTTCGGCATCAATACATATGAATAAGTTCCAATATTCCACAATTGCCCGCTACGTTGTTGAGCATTCAGTGGAGGCTGTCCTGAACTAATGGTGGAGTAGGAGATAAGTCCGTTAAATGTCAGGTGGACATTATCCGGCAGGTCTTTAATTATTCCTTTGACTGTAAACGTGTTCGTATCAGTTTTGACCAATTCGTTCAACGGGTTCTTTTCACCGAACATTCTCTTGGCAGTACTTTCCGTGAGTACTAGGCTGTTCGGCTCTATCAAGGCTGTTTCAGGGTCTCCTTGAATGAATTCATGCGTAAAGATTTTGAACATTGCCGAGTCAGCGAAATACATTTCGTCCACATAGAAATTGTTGTCTTCTATTCTGAATAGCACCTGTCCTGCATTTTGGACTCTTGTAAATGCTTGTATTTCAGGAAACTCCATCATCATAGTTTCAGCTAATGCAATGGAAGTGAGCGCGAATTCATCGTTCTTTGGCGGGATGTAAAACTTAGATTCTACACGATAAACCTGATCCCACTTTTCGTGAGACATGTCAAAAGTCTTATCACTCTGAACATAAAGGAGAATAATAATACTCACTGATAAGCCTAAGGCTAAACCAAAAATGTTGAGAAATGCATAGAATTTGTTTCTAAGCAAAACTCTAAAGGCATAAATAAAATTCTTCATGGCGTTGTTTGGGTCGTTTTTGAGTTTACAGTATTTGAGGGTCTGATAAGTGTCAGTAAATCAAAGGTTTGACTAAGCCTAATTATTTACTGACAAATCATCTGTACGAAAACGCAAACCAAAATGAACGCATCCGTACAACCTCTAGGCACAGCAACTGTCTTTAATTGTTGTACACTACAAATCATACAAATGATTATCAATAACCAGTTGAATTGATGATGAATGATTTAATTTTCGGGTTCTATGGCTGAGAAAATACTTGAGCTAGATCAATCTTTGCTCTATTCATGCCTTAAAATCTGCGCAGGGTTGATCTTTATGATTTCTAAAAACTTCAATGACATGGCCATCAAAACTAGTGCAAATACTAAGCTTAATGAGATAAGGGTAGATATAAGAAGATAAGTATTTAGGTTGATGGTAAAACTAAAGTCATTAAGCCAATCAGATATAAAAAGAAAAGTACTCGGAATGGAGATACTGCATGCAATAAGCAACAGGAAAAACTGCTTTCTACTCACTGAAAAGAATAAGGATTTGTGATTTGCCCCAAGAATTTTCCGGATACATAATTCTTTCATTCTCTGGTTCAATTCAAATGAAATAAGACCTACTAGACCGAATACGGCTATAATAATAGCACTGAACCCAAGTATGGCAGTAATGGCGGTTTCGTTTTTATCTTCTTGATAAAAGGAAGATATTTTCTCTGAAATAAACTTAAAGCTGAACGGGAAGTCAGGGTGTGTTTGGGCAAAGACCTTTCGAATGTGCTGGAGCGAGCTCTCTTGATTCTCTTTATCAATTTTGATTTGAAAGCTTGTTTGGACTGCCTCCTCGTCTTGGTTGTATTCCTTGGTAGGGAAGAGCGCCATAGGCTCTAGATCTTCTCTTAGCGAGCGATAATAGAAGTTTTCTACAATGCCTATAATGTTGTAAGTCTTATTTCTAAAGTGAATTGGCTTGTCAATGGCATCACCTTGATAAAGCTGATCAGCCAAGCGTTGATTGACTAATACGCTATTTGACTCAAAAATATCTTTTCTAAAGCTTCTGCCATTTTTTAGATCTATCTCAAAAACATCACAATAATCTAAGCCAATGAAGCCAGCGCTGATTACAGTCTCTGTTCTCTTTCCAGCAGTATTTAACTCGGTATTGATGTTATATGTACCAAGAAGGCTGTTTTGTTGTAATATGGCGTCTGTTACATTTTTTATCCCAGGGCCATTTTTCAGCATTTCTTTTACCAACTTGACCTGATTTGGAGTAGAGTTCTGGCCAAGTTCAACTGAAACTACGGGTGATCTTGTAATGCCGATATCGAAAGCCATAAGTAGATCAACTTGTGATTTCATGAGCAACATTGAGCTGATGACCATGAAGCTGGCTACAAACTGAACAGTGATCATAATATTTTTGAAAGCATTACTGCCACTCTTCCTTTGGTTGATATCTATTATGCTAGTCTTCGAAAAAATAATTGCAGGATAGAATGAGCTGAGAATGGCTAGAATAATGATGCCCCCAAAAGATAAGGCCATGAGTTTAACTGAGAACAAAGTGTTGATTTCAATATTTCTCATTGTAATTCCTTCCAGCGGAAAGATGGAGTCAAATATGAAAAGCCAGATCAGTCCTAGAGCGAAGCTTAAGAGAACACAAATCAATGATTCTCCTACAATTTGCGCCATGATTTGAGCTCTATGTGCACCAAGTAACCTACGCATACCAAGTTCTTTGTGACGCTGCACTAAAATTGCCATGGAAAGGTTTGAATAGTTGATACTGATGATCAACAGAATCACAAAGCCGATAATGGCCGTAGACCTAATAAAAGCCCTATTTCCTTTTGGTAGATCGAATTCAGACCCTTTTGAAAAATGGGTTTGTTCTAAATTGACAAGTATAGGTTTTAATTCCTCAACACTTCCTGATGCGACAATGACTGGCCTAATGTTCTCATCAATAAACTTTTGAATTTTCTGTTCTACACTTCCTAAATCAGCACTTTCTGTGAGTTTTATAAAACAATATGCGTCAGGAGACCAAATACTCTCGTCAAGTTCATACTGCACCATGCTTTCATATCTTTTAAGAATGGTAGAGTAGGACATGAGCCCGTCAAATTGTAAATGCGTGTTTTTAGGAAGAGATTTGAAAATGCCTTTTATCGTATAATATCGGTTTCGTATTCTTACGATTTGATTCAGTGCAGTTTCCCCTTCACTGAACCATTTGGACCTGAGTTCGTCCGATATGATTATCTCCAATGGTGACTTGAGTAATTCTTTAGGATTACCTTCAATGAAGTCTAATTCGAAGAGGTCAATGCTTTCATTATCTGAGAAGATGATCTTCTCCTCGGTAAACATTTTTTCACCTCTTTGTACTGCTAGTTTTCTAGGTCTTGAGAATCTGGCTATCGCTTCAATTTCAGGAATATTTTTCTTTAACCTCTCTGGTAAAAGCTTTGAAGAAAGAGCCATCTGGTCAGATGTATTTTCCTGAAAAAACTTTGAATCAATTCTGTAAATATGTTCTGAATCTGACCAATGCTTGTCATAGCTCAGGTCGAAGCGAAGGAGCAAGACAATGACCATTAAAAGGGCAAAACCAACACTAAGTCCAAAAATGTTGATGGCAGTGTAAGATTTATGCTTGTGAAAGACTTTTAACCAAGTCTTTATGATGGTCATATTCAATTAGTTAGCTAGAAGTGACCTGAAATATAGGGGATTCTACCTAATAATTTAACGTTTTCTAGGTTTTGTGAAATTCCTACTTCGCTTATTTATTTTTCTTTTTCCTTTAGTCCTAGGCGCGTAGGTTGGACCGCTGCCAAGGTGTTCTGGAAGTGGGATTTTCCTGACCTCTTTTTCAATCATTTTTTCAATGCGTGCGAACTTGTCTTGATCGTCTTCATTGATAAAAGTAACCGCTTCTCCCTCTGATGAAGCCCTAGCAGTTCGGCCTATTCTGTGGATATAATCTTCAGGGTCATTAGGAACGTCATAATTGACTACCATGTCAATATTGTCAATGTCAATTCCGCGAGATATTACATCTGTTGCAACTAAGATCTGTAGCTTTCGATGTTTGAATTCATTTAGCAATTTCTCCCTCTCCATTTGTTCAAGATCACTAGAAATTCCTGCCGCATTCATATTACTTTTTCTTAGTGCCTGAGTAAGCTCTCGTACCTTTTGTTTTGTAGATGCAAAGATGATAAGACTTGGGATGTCATTGAACCGCAACAAATGCTGAACGAGTTGAACTTTCTGATTGTCGTAAGCACAAAAAGCAACCTGAACTACTTTTTCAGCGGGCTTTGAAATTGAAATGTTTACTTCTTCCGGATCAGTCAGTATCTCTTTAGAAAGAGTCCTGATCTTAGGTGGCATTGTTGCCGAAAAAAGGAGGTTTTGTCTCTTTTCTGGTAAAAAGCTAATGATCTTATTGATATCATCTAAAAAGCCCATATCAAGCATGCGATCGGCTTCATCTAGAATCAAATGTTGCAAATTGTCAACCTTTACATAGCCAAGGTTAAGATGTGAAATGATCTTACCTGGTGTTCCAACCACAATATTAACGCCAGTAGACAGGGCTCTTTTTTCCGTCCCAAATGACTCACCACTTCCGCCTCCATAGATCGGAATTGAGCTTACACCTGTGAAATAACTAAAACCTTCTATTTGTTGGTCAATCTGTAGGGCTAACTCACGCGTAGGGCAAATGATTAAAGTATTGATTTCCTCATCGTTGGTGCCTTGCTGACAGATCTTGTCCAATACTGGTAATAGAAATGCAGCTGTTTTACCCGTGCCTGTTTGTGCGCACCCGATAATATCCTTGTTAGAAAGAATAATAGGAATGGCTTGTTCTTGAATTGGGGTGGGCTTTTCAAAGCCCATTGCGTTTAGGCTGTCAAGCACGTCATCGTGTAATCCTAGTTCTTTAAAGGTCAATTGATCAGCTAGTTAAATTCTGAATAATTCGAAAGATAATCCAATTGAGATAATAAGCGCCTTGACGGCATTTAATTTTTCTTCCAGAAGTGAGGAGAGAGTAACATTAGTACAGTAAAAAGCTCAAGTCGACCTAATAGCATTAAAAAAGCAAGCAACCATTTACCAGCCAGTGGCATTCCAGAGAAATTATCTACAGGGCCCACTTCGCCAATTCCAGGACCTACGTTACCGAGTGAAGTTGCCACCGCTCCAAAAGCTGTATCAAAATCTACATTCATTGATGAAAGCAAAGTGACACCTACCAAGAATACCAAGATGTAGATCATGATAAAGGCCAGTACATTGAATACAATGTTTTGCTCAATTGCTTTTCCGCTAATTCTCACTGGCATCACGGCAGAAGGGTGAAGTTGTCTTTTTAATTCAAGGAAAGAGTTTTTAAATAAGACAATATGCCTGATCACTTTTACTCCACCCGCTGTTGAACCAGCACTTCCACCAACGAATAGTAGGATAAAGAAAAGCACTGATAAGAATGAAGCCCATTGGGTATAATCTGCAGAAACGAACCCTGTTGTTGTTATCAGGGAAACCACTTGGAATAGTGCATCTCTAAAAGACTGTTCAATACCGTAGTCGGTCACAGTGAGCAATGCTACCGTTACAATCAAGGTTATGGATAACGTAAACAAAGTGTAAACAACAAACTCTTCGTTTTTCGTGATCTTGTTGAATTGCCTTTTTAAACCAAAATAAGTCAGTGTAAAGCTTGTTCCTGCCAAGAACATAAAAACAACAATGATGTACTGAATAGTAGGGCCAAAATGGGCTATACTGTCGTTTTTGGTGGAAAAACCACCCGTTGCCATTGTTGTAAGGGCATGATTGGCAGCATCAAACGGGGTCATGCCAGCAACAAAAAGTAAAATTCCCTCAAGTACGGTTAAACCGACATAAAGTAGCCATAGTCTCTTGGCAGTTTCTTGGATTCTTGGTTGCAGTTTATCTGGGGTAATTCCGGGCGCTTCAGCAACGAAAAGTTGCATACCTCCAATACCCAAGAAAGGAAGTATGGCTACAGCTAATACAATGATTCCCATTCCCCCGATCCACTGTGTTAAACTTCTCCACAAGAGTAAGCCTTTTGGGACTGATTCTATATCATTCAAAATAGAGGCACCAGTAGTAGTATAACCCGAGATGGTCTCAAAAAACGCATCGGTGAATACTGGGATCTCTCCACTGATCACATAAGGCAAGCAGCCAAACATAGACATAACTATCCAGCCCAATGAGACGACCAAATAACCGTCTTTCTTTTTCAGTTCTTTAGTCTGTGCATTTTTACCGAGAAGCCTTAGACCAAACCCGGATGCACCAGCAATGGCAGCTGATATTAGCATTGGAATTAGCCCGCCTTCATTGTGATAAATGGCCACAGGAACACATAGCACCATGAATACCGCATTGAGCAACAATAGGGTGCCTAGAATTCTAGATATGACCGGAAAGTTGAATTTCATTTTAAATGAAGTAGTCCTCTACTTTCTTAATACACTCTTTTTTAGAAAGTACTACCACTCTGTCTTTCGCTTGGAACTTGAAGTCTCCGGGAGTGGTCAAACCTTGCCCATCTCGAATCACACCTCCGATAATGGCCGATTTAGGGAATTGAAGATTTCTTAATTGATGCTCAGTGATCTTTGAATTTTCTTGGACCTCGAATTCGAGTATTTCAGCATCCACACCATGTATACTTGTAATAGAGTGGATTTCACCTTGTCTGATATGGCGGAAGATAAAGTTTGCTGCAATGAGCTTTTTGTTGATCATGGTGTCTACGCCAATACTTTGTGAAAGGTGGATATAGTCCATGTTTTCAACCATTGCAATGGTTTTCTTAACACCATTCTTCTTAGCTACTAAACTTGAGATGATGTTAGTTTCAGAGTCTCCTGTTACAGCGATAAAAGCATCCATTTCGCCAATGTTCTCTTCTTGCAAAAGCTCAAAGTTTCTTCCATCTCCATTGATGACCATGGCATCTGGCAACTGATCTGCTAACTCGAAGCATTTCTGAGCGTCACGCTCAATAATCTTCACGTTATAATTCTTACTCAATAACCTCGCTGCATGGAAACCAACCCTTGAACCACCAAGGATCATGATGCTTTTAACTCCTTCTTTTTTCTTACCGCTGAGAAAGAGTAGTTTTTCAACACCGTCTTGCTGTGCAATGAAATAGGCGTGGTCATTTACTTCGAATTTTGTGTCGCCATAAGGGATAATGGTTTCATTTTCTCTTAAGATGGCAACGGTCATAAAGGTTTGCTCAGGATTGATCTTGGCCACATCGAGCATACTCTTGTCTTTCAAAGGGCTTTTTTCATCAATGTTCACACCAATCAATTGGAGAAGACCTTTTTGAAATTCGAAGCTATCAGTAACTGCTACCTCTTTCAAAAGTCTTTTGATCTCTTTGGCGGCCAATGATTCAGGTGAAATGATATCATCGATTCCCAAGTGTTTGAGATTCAACTTATCTTTTTTGTAGATAAATTCTGTATTCGAGATTCGGGCAATGGTTCGTTTTGCCCCAAGGTGCTTAGCAATAATTGCTGTAGCGATGTTTGCATCTTCTGAACTCGTTACTGCAATCAGAAGATCAGCTTCAGATACTCCTGCTTCTTCAAGAACCGCATAGGAGGTAGCGTTACCTTTGATAGTACCTGCATCTACCTGATTAGCGGCTTGCTTCAATTTATCGGCTGCTCTATCGATCAAAACAATATCTTGACCTTCGGCACTCAATAGTTTGGCTAAATGATACCCCACATTTCCAACCCCTGCAATGATCACTCTCATATGCTTCTTCTCCTTATTGTGGCAAAATTAAATAAAATCGTGTCGGAATAAATAATTTTCATCCTAATGCATTGGAAACGATTACTTAAGCTTTTCGTTATTCGGCCAGCCTGATTTTAAATGTAAATCTCTCTGAGGGAAAGGGATTTCCACATTATGCTCTTTAAACTTCTCAAAAATGGCATAATAGAGCTGGCTTTTCAAAATAATGGGTCTGTCGATATAGGTATTTGTCCATACCATTAGATCAAAATTTAACGAACTGTCGCCATACTCTGTAAAAAGTACATCTGGTGCAGGTCGTTTTAAAATATCTCCATGTTCTTGTGCCACCTCAAGCAGTATCTCCTTGATCTTGGCTGGATCTTCGTTGTAGGAGACACCTACAGGCACATGGAAACGAATTCTTCTATCATTATGACTCCAATTGATCACTTTTTGGTTAATGAGCTCAGAGTTTGGGATGATAATAGAAATATTATCATTTGTATTCACGGTGGTCGCGCGAGAAGAAACCCTGATCACATCGCCACTTACGTTGCCAACTTCGATTCTATCTCCGACCTTAATCGGCCTCTCAAAAAGAATGATAAGACCCGAGATGAAATTATTGGCAATATTTTGAAGACCAAAACCAATACCTACACCTAAAGCTCCAACAAGTACATTCAAACTACCTAAGTTGATCTTCGAGCTCTGTATGATGATCAAGCCGGCAAGCACAATAAAGATGTATTGGACAATGGTGCCTATCGATTGACTCACGCCTATGTCCTCTGAATACTTGGGCAGTACTTGCCTAACCAATATCACCTTCATTTTGCCAGAGAAGAAGACCATTAGGCTGAGCATAAAGATCACTCTGACGATATCGAAAAGTTTTAGTGCTTCATCACCAGACCCCGTAATTGTTCTGTTCAATGGTGAATCTGCTCCTAGGCCAATAATGGAGAGGATAATGGCTATACCGATCAGCAGTATACTGTATTTGGTAATGTTGCCGATGGAGAGTACGGTTTTCCGATCGTGCACATAGCGAGGTAAAACCCTATTAATTAGTGTAGCCCTAAATAGGTTGCCGATAAGGTTCAGTAGAAATAAAAAGACGATTGGCAGAAGAATTTCAGTAACTGAAAGCTCTTCTTTTAAAAAAGGAATAGATGATTCTAAAATGGGCAGCTTGCCATTAATGAACTCAACTAACTGCTCGTAGATCGAAAGACTGACCTCTTCAACATTCTGAAGAGGTGAGGCGGCTTCATCCTGCATTTCCGAATATAAGCATCATTTTAAATGCTAGGGAATTAAAAGAGAAGAATCTCCATAGCTCAAGAACCTATAGCCATTTTTAAGGGCATGATCGTATACCGACTTCCAGTTTCCGTTTAAAAAAGAATTAACCAGCATCAGTAAAGTGCTTCCAGGCTGGTGGAAGTTGGTGATGAGCCCATCACAGACCATAAATGGGTAATCGCCCATGATAAAAATCTCAGTTTCACCATGAAGCGTATCGAGCTTATTTTCAATCATATGATCGAGAATGGCCTGAAATGATTCTTTCCTAGATGGTAGTGTGCCTTCTTGGTAGATCTCAAGTTTCTCGATTTTGAATGCACTATTTCCATTGATCAAACGCACACCGTACCAGAATAGACTTTCGAGCGTACGCATAGAAGTAGTTCCAACCGCAATCACTTTTTTGCTTTCAAGAATATTTTCAATGGCCATTCGAGACACAACCATTTGTTCAGAGTGCATTGGGTGATCCTCTGGGTTTTCAACCTTTAATGGTTGGAAAGTCCCTGCGCTTACATGTAGTGTTAAGAATGATTCTTTAACACCCTTCCTTTTCAGTTCCTCGAGTACTTCATCAGTAAAATGTAAACCTGCAGTTGGTGCCGCAACAGCACCTTTGTTTTGAGAATAAACAGTTTGATAACGCTCTTTGTCACTACTCTCGCTTTCCCTATTCAAATAGGGTGGAAGAGGAACCTTTCCAGCTAATTCAATAATTTCAGCCAAGCTGTAATTCGCATCATTCCACTCAAATGAGATTTTGATCTCTTCTCTATTATAAATGCTGGCAGATAATTGAATTGTCTTTCCATCGTCCTCAAGATCAAGCTTTAGGGTTTGTCCATCTTTCCATTTCTTGTAATTGCCGACCATACATTGCCAGATAACTTTACCTGTCGCCTCCATGGCTACGCTAACGACAGGGCTTGGCAACACAGGTTCAAGTAAAAATACCTCTATTAAGGCCCCAGTGTCTTTGGTGAAAAATAATCGAGCAGGAATCACCTTGGTGTCATTGAAAAATAGTGTGCTCTCCTTATCGAGGAGCTCAGGCAATTCATTAAAAGTTTTGTCAACCAGTTTGTCCTTATGATAGTAGAGCAATTTACTCTGATCTCTATGAGCCAGAGGGTACTTAGCTATACGCTCTTCAGGTAGGTTATATGTCAAGATCTCTGCGCGAATCATAGACTGAAATTTATGCTGTAAAAAAAGCGGTTTTCAATTTAAAAAAATCAATGAAGCCAGGATTATGTAATGAAAGTGTTCACTTGATTGAACGAAATCGTACATATTTTTTAGAGTTGAAACTCATAGTGTTTATTAAGTGTCAGTATTTCAATTAGTTACATTTTTTGGCACACCAATTGGCATTAATGAGACGGTCAAAAACAACGGTCAATTTATTAGGTCAAATATCCGTCTTCGGACGGACTCAAAATATCAACAACAATGAAACTCATTACAAAAAAGAACATCTCAGTAGCCCTAGCATTATTGATGGCCACATGCATCATCACCTCAGCTAAGGCAGATCCAAAAGAAATTCCAGCTAAGAGAACCGCTGTATTCGTCCACTCTGCTGAATTGGTAGAATTCGTTGACGAATATTTCGATGAATTAGAAGTGGAAATGGAAGCTCTTGAAGCAGAAGTGCAAACAATCAAACTTTTTGATTCGAATGATGAAGTCTTGTTCGAAGGTTTGCAAGAAGATATGGACGAAGAAACATCTCAGCTCTTTAACAAAGCCGAATATCTAAGTGAAATGGCTGGAGCTGAGTATTACAAAATACTTCATTAGTTAGTAGTTTTAGTTTAAGGTTGAAAACTCAGGGGGTCAGAAGGAACCTCTGGGTTCTCTTTTTTTATAGGCCTATCAACATAAACTTCAATTCATGCCCTTGACGCATTTGAGCAAGTAAATCAATGTCTTCTGAAATTACATTTGCAATTCTAGGGTAGCCCCCTGTAGTTTGGGCATCCCGCATTAATACGATAGGTGATCCATCGTTACTGATTTGAATGGTGCCAGGTATAATACCCGATGAGGTCATTTCTTTGATATTGGAGTAATCCTGTACTTTTTCATTCAATCGATAACCCATTCTATTACAATCCCCTGAAACAGTGAATACCGTATCGTAAAAGGTTTGTATGAATTCAATGGGAAACTGTCCAAATTCAGGACCTGTGACTGTTCGGAGGATGGCGCACTCGGAATGAATAGGATGCTTAGATCTTACCTTCTTTCTCTTGGCTACAGGCAGATCAGAATTAAATGATACAATTCTTCCATCTGCGAAATGGCTTTCTAATCCATAGGGCTCTAGATAATGTGAAACAGCGCTTGAACTACCTAGCCATTCTTTTTCTTCCATTAACCCTCTTGCCGCTAGATAACTTCTGCTTCCATAGATAGCACCTGAGATATTAATTTTATCTCCATTTTTCACGTTTATGGTTTGATAGAAAGGAAGTGATCTACCATTGATTTCTCCTTTGAAATAAGCGCCAGCAAAAGCAATTTGGCCTTCTCCCTCTATTTGGATTTCCGGACCTTGCAAAGTGATCTCAATAACAGGCGAGTATTTAGGGTTTCCTACTAACTCATTGGCATCCTGCATGGCTTCCATGTCCATCGCGCCTCCAATAGGTATGCCCATATGTTGAACACCAGGTCTACCTGAATCTTGAATTGAGGTATAAAGCCCCGCTTTTTTAAAGTGTAGCTTTAATTCAGTCATCGAAATACTCTAGTTCATAAATTCCAGTTGCAATTTTGATCTCAATCAGCTTGAATTCATCCACTGTAATGGACCTAAACCTTACTCGATCTCCAGGGTTCAAAAGGTTTGGTTCCAAAACTGTTGGGTCGAATAATTCTAATGGGGTAGCCCCAATGATCTGCCATCCACCCGGTGCTTCACATGGATAAATGCCCGTTTGCGCACCTGCCAAGCCTACAGCTCCTTTAGGTACCGATAACCTGGGTTTGTCTTTACGTGGTACTTGAAGGTTCCCTGGCAATTGCCCCATGTAGGCAAAGCCTGCCAAAAAACCTAGCATATATACATGATAAGTTTTTTGAGAGTGGAGCTCAATGATTTTATCGCGACTTAAGCCTGTTAGGCTTTCTACCTCCTTTATGTCAAGCGCATGGGCATCCTCATAACAAACAGGAATAAGGTAATTTTTTGGTTTGATTGCGCTTTGTAAGCTATTGAAGTCAAATGCTTCAATCTGTGCTTGAGCCTCTTTTCGACTGAGCTTTTCCTTATCTAAACCAATGGTCAATGAATTATAAGCTGGTATCAAGTATTCAAAAAGATCGCTGGCTTGTAGGTATTGATAAAGGGCAATTACTTCTCGATTTGTTGATTCATCAATGCCGTCATTGAATTGAACAAGCAAGGCGCTATCTCCATAGGGGCTGATCTTCAAAGCTAGGCTTTTAATGATTCGTGAAGTGCCTTGGCAATATCTAAGGCTGCTGGGTTGTCTCCATGAATGCAAAAGCTTTCTGCATTTAGGTAAACAGTTTCGCCATCATAAGCGCGGAGTTCACCATTTTGAAGAACAGACCTTACTTGCTCAAATGACTTTTGAGGATTGTAGATCAATGCACCTTCTAGAGTGCGAGACCGTAGTTTTCCATCAGCTTCGTAGGCTCTGTCGGCAAATGCTTCAGCGATGAATTCTGCACCAGCAGCTTCTACAATCTCCTTCATATGTCTGCCTGCTAGGCCCATGATTTTTAGACTGTCATCAACTGATCGGATAGCAGCGACCACAACCTTTGCCGCATTGGCATTGGCTGCAATATGATTGTACAAAGCACCATGGGGTTTCACATATTCAACTTTGCCACCTTGCGCTTTTGTGAGTCCTACTACTGCAGATACCTGATACTTCACCGAAGCAGAAAGTTCGTCATCGGACATGGGCAGCACTCTTCTGCCAAAACCCTGTAGGTCTGGAAAACCGGGATGAGCGCCAATTTTGACCTTATGTTTAATGGCTAAATCAATGGTTTTTTGAATCTGTAATGGATCTCCAGCATGCATGCCGCAAGCAATATTTGCTGCATTGATATAGGGCATTAGGGCTTCATCATTACCGATGCGGTAATTCCCAAAGCTTTCGCCCATGTCACAATTGATCAGATAAGGTCTTTCCATTTTTAATGTCTGAGAGGAACAAATTACAGACATTTTAGCTAATGATAAACGGAAAGCTGCTAATAAGCCCTTCTTGGTACGCTACCTTAAAGGTTTATGAGACGAATTACTTCTCGTACTCAATGTTCAAGATCTTCCAGGTAAGGCTAGCGGCAGGGGTTTTTACCAGCACTTCATCACCAACTTCTTTCTTGAGTAATGCTTGCGCAATAGGAGAGTCGATTGAGATCACATCTTTTGCACCGATCAGCTCTTCGTAGCCAACAATACGCAGGCGCTTTTTTAAACCATTGTTGTTTTCTATTTCTACCCAAGCCCCAAACATCACTTTGCCCTCTTGATGTGGATGATATTCAATGACTTTGAAGTTATCAATGCATTTGCGCAAATAGAGCAGGCGGCTATCGATCTGTCTAAGCCTTTTCTTGTTATAATGGTAATCAGCATTTTCAGATCTATCGCCCAAGCTGGCAGCCCATGATACTTTTTTGGTGATTTCGGGGCGTTCGACACGCCATAAATGATCGAGTTCTTCCTTCAGTTTCTCCAAGCCTTCAGGCGTGATCATCGGTGTTCTCATAAATACTAATTGATTTTAATGGGCAATAAATCTTGCAGCGCGAAGGTAATGAATTTGTAGGGAGAAAGGTGGTGGGATTATAGTAGGTGTTGAGTTGAGTGAGAGCTTTGTTATTCATAGTTATTGATCTAGATACTTGGCAAGCGCTTTTAATATGTGGTTGTTCTCATTAAGTTGATAATAATGGTCATCCAGCTTATCGAGCATCTCACCCGTAGAATCGTCAAAATCACTAATTAACTCAACTTGTCGATTAAATAATTCCCGTAGAAATATTCCTTCAGGTTCTTCATAAGGGTTTACAATGTTAATGGCTCTATTCAACAATTCTGCAAAATCCAAACGACCTATTCTCTTAAGGTGCGGTATAGTTGCATAACTGAAAATCCCATAGGGATTGAAGAAATATTGGTGTAACCCTCCATTGTTGACTTGCCAATCGAGAATCGAAACGGAATAGACTACTTGTTGTTTAATTGGTAACCCCGAGAAAAACTTTGTCCATTTATCAAAATCTAAAATAATGGATTCGTCTGCTCCTAATGGAAGCACAGCTTGAACGTAGTACTTCTCGATAATTTCAGTTTCCATCAATTATCAATATACAAGTCTTGTCCTTTACCTAATTCTTTACCATTAGCGAAAAAACGAATTTGCTTTTTAGTGTTCTTAGGAATTTGAATTACAATAAAAGGAGATTGAATTGAAGAGTCATTGGTGCTGTCTGAGTTCACTAGATGATAATCAATAATGATGTCAGAAGAGCTTTCTTTAACCTCCCTGATTTCAAACTTGTCAAGTCCAATCTTGTCTTTATCACTATAAAAAAGTTGAACTAGCATTTTCTTTTTGAAAAGTTGCTTGTTGGCCAAGTCATACTTGTCTTTAAACGCTTTTGGCAATTGTTCACGATTGAAGTACTTGTTGAAACAGACGATCTGCAAGTTTTGGAAAGGAGAATCATTTCCTTCAGCGATTACCGTATAATCAATTGGCATATAATTATCTTCTTGAGCTAAAAGATTATTGGTGAACATGCAAATAGTGAATGCAGTGAATAGTAAGCGTTTCATATGTTTATAGTTTTTTATGCAAAAATCAGGCTGATAGTCTCATGCGTTTATTTGATTTAGAAAACGAAATATAAACAAGTCTGAGGAGACAGCAACTACCGCTAATAACGACCGCGCCTAGTTGATATGAAATTGACCTATGGCCAAAAGAAAAAGTGCATATGCGGGTGCCACCGAAGCGCAGTGACTAGCTGGTTACACTCTTCAAACTGAAAACGAATTTTTATCAGCCCTGCACTTTAGGTAATGTTACAGGGTGTCATCATCTAGCTACTCTAGTTGATAATCATATACGAAAAAGTTGATAATGAATGTAAGCGAACCGCCCTTAAATGAGTTGAAAGTAAGTCGAATTGGACTTAGATGCCACGGGCTTTGTGAAGCTGCTTAAACAGAAAAAAGATAGGGCTGTGAGTGCATCTAATAAATTCTCTTTAAAAGTTTAGGTATTTCATCCCAGCCTTTCTCTGGTGCAGATATTGTGTCATTAATATCTATTTTCAGATGTATTCTTCCTCTCCATGGATATTCTTCAGGGTATTCTACTAAAAATGTTTTTCCCACTTTTACTATATCCTCATAGCCGTAAATACTTCCCTTACTTTAATATTCTTGACCATTAACAAAGTATATAAATGATACTTTCCTACCGCCTTTTGCAGGTTTGTATATATCATCAATGGTACCAATTGTATAGTCTTGAGGTTGTATGTCCATGAAGTAGTCATATGCTATTCCCATAGCACTTGCTAGTAATATTCCTGCATACAATAAAGCTATCTTTCGCTTCTCTTTTATAGGTAGGTCACGCCATTTTTTATTCTCTTTCTCCATTGAGACTATGCACTGTAACGTTTGTATATCAGTCATAAATATGACTTTTATATCTATATGTCAATTGAATTTTGACTTATAGCCTTTAGACTTGATTGTCAATTAAAGCCAATAGCCTTAGTTCTCCAAAAAGCTAAGCATTGCACCAATCATTTAATCACCTTATTCCTGCATCAATTTTTGCCATTTTTCCCTATCATTGACCAATGGCTTGGGACATCTACCTACAGGAATATGAAAACTACCTTCGCTTAGAAAGAGGGCTTAGCGAGAATTCTGTGCTTGCCTACACTGCCGATATTGAAAAGTTCAGGCAGTTTCTTGACTTGAGGTCATTAGATATCAATCCATTGCAGGTGGGTATTGTAGAACTTCAAGATTTTCTGGAGTTTATCAATGAACTGGGTATGAGCGCCTATTCACAAGCCAGAATGACCTCGGGCCTTAAATCTTTCTTCAAATTTCTACTCTATACTAACGAGATCGATCAGGATCCAACAACGCTGCTGGAAGCGCCAAAATTGGGTAGAAAGCTACCAGACACCCTAAGCTTAGAAGAGATAGAAAGAATACTGGCAGAGATAGACCATTCTAAACCAGAAGGGCAACGCAATCGGGCCATGCTTGAGACGCTCTATAGTTCTGGGCTCCGTGTTTCTGAGCTGATCAACCTTAAGCGCGCCAATGTGCTCTGGGATGTTGGCTTTCTACGTGTGATTGGTAAAGGCAATAAGGAGCGTTTGGTGCCCATTGGCCGTGAGGCGCTAAAATTCATTAAGATCTATGAAGAGGAGGTACGCGTTCACCTTGAAGTGCAAATGGGATTTGAAGGTATTCTTTTCTTAAATAGAAGGGGCAAGCAGCTCAGTAGACAAATGGTGTTTATGATCATCAAAGATTTGGTGAAGCAAGCGGGTATCAATAAAAAGATCAGTCCGCACACCTTTAGGCACTCATTTGCCACGCACTTGATAGAGGGTGGGGCAGACTTAAGGGCAGTGCAAGAAATGCTCGGGCATGAATCGATCACCACTACGGAAATCTATACCCATCTTGATCGAGATTATTTGAGGCAGGTCATTCAAGAGTATCACCCAAGAAGCTAGGGCTTGATCTCCTTTACTTCCAAATTGTATTTGTGCAAAAGACTTCTGCTGTCTTCTGCGAAAGTGTTCATCTTGTTTTTCGAAAAATCATTGAAACCTTCATAGTTGTTGGATTCCCTTTCGGCAATAGAGAAAATCTCAAACTTGGCTCTTTTTGCCAAGAAGGTTTTGTTTACCCAAGTGAGGTAATATCCGCTATCGCTTATGCGTGTCCTACCGTTTGCTTTTGATAATGTGATTTTAACCATAGCTCCGCCATCGCGGGGCTGTGTCCTTTGGTTAGAAACGAAATTCCCCAATGAGTAAGCAATGAATTGATCTCCTTCTTCGGGTTTTCTTAGTTCCATAGGCTGCAATACATGCGGATGACTACCAATAATTGAATTAACACCTTGTTCGAACAAAAAGTCGGCTAAATCGCACTGGGCGGGTGAAGGCTGATGCTGATATTCTTTTCCCCAATGCAGAAAAACCAATAAATGATCTAAGGCTTGTTGTTTAGCAAGCGCTATATCACCTTTCATTTGCAGCGTATCTATTAAATTGACTTCAGTACCCTTTGGGACTGGAATACCGTTGGTACCATAAGTGTAATTGAGTATGCCTACCCGAATATCGTTTTGAGAAAGTATCATCAGGTTTTGCTCAGCCTTTTCCATTGCATTGCGAAAAGTACCCGTGTGATGAATCCCTAATGAGTCCAAAACATCTAAAGTGCGCAGAACACCTTGCTTTCCTCTATCACAAGAGTGATTGTTTGCAGTTACTAATGCATCTACACCGTGGTTTTTTAGTGCAACTACCATTTCATCAGGAGAAGAGAATTTGGGGTAGCCGCCATAGGGCTTGCCTGCGAGTGTCACTTCCAAATTGGCAATGGTAAAATCTGCACTGCTCATAATGCCCGAAATGGGTGCGAAAACTTCGTTGTAATCAAACGCTTGCTTTGACGAATCGTATGCTGAATTGATCTGTGCGTCATGCCCCATGACATCACCAATGAAAAGTAACTCAAGCTTTTGAGCAAAAGCTGATGAAGTAAGAAAAAGTAGTAATAAGGTGAGTCTTAGAGCCATTTTTTGACTTTGAAATAGGTAATCATTGAGACCGCAATAACGCACATTGCAATGAGTAAATTGTAATAGCCTCTAGGATTACTTAGCTCTGGAATGACTTCAAAATTCATTCCGTAGATACCAGCTAAAAAAGTTATAGGAATAAACATGACTGAAAAGATGGTGAGGATCTTTAAAGTGTCATTTAGCTTGTTGGAAATATGTGTGTTATAAGTCTGTAGATTGTCATTGATAGTTTCTCTATAGATCTCAATAGATTCGGTTACATGATGGATGTGGTCTTTCAAATCTGATAAGTATGGTCTTGTTCTTTTCTCGATCAATGTATTGTCAGATTTATGGAAAGCAATAATTGTTTCCTTTAATGGCCTGGTGTGTTTTCGTAAAAAGTTCATTTCTCGCTTTGAGATGTTGATCTCTTCCAATAATTGCTTATCAACTTTATCAATTACTCTGACCTCTTGGTCATTAATTTCCATGCCATAATCTTCTATGATTTTCATGTAGTGATCAATGATCACATCAAGAAGTGCGAAAGCCAAATAATCAGTATTCCTGGTTCTAATTTTGCCGCTTTTATTTCTCAAGCGGTTTTTGACACTGTTAAAAACGGCCTCTGGTTTTTCTTGAAAAGAGATCAAGAGGTTCTTTCTTACAATAAAGCTTACCTGCTGATGATGAATTTGATCATTTTGGGCGTTGATCATTTTGGCAACAATGAAGAGGTGATCATCAAACTCTTCAAATTTAGGACGTTGATGTACGTGTAAAATATCTTCTAGCGCCAAAGGGTGTATTTGAAAAGTTTCCCCAATATTCTTGATCATATCCACATCATGAAGTCCTGTAATATTGATCCATGTTTTCTTATTCAGGTCATCAATGGATTGGGGCAATTCATCAAGCTCTTCGAAAGAATCAGCATCAAAACGAATAACATCAAATTGTGTCTCCTCCACTTCCCTTTCACCGGTGTAAATCAAAGAGCCTGGCATCTTTATAAAATTGTCAGCCGTGGATTCTGGGGTTTCGGGTTTTCCTCTGAATTTTTTTAGTCTAGAAGATACTAATTCGATAGGGGAAAGACTTTTTAATTCTCTCATAGAACATAAATTACATAGATTTCTTGAATGTCGTGTTTTGCCAAAAATTTACTTTTATTTTTGCCAAAATATTAGCCGTGTACAAGTCTCTTATTCGTCCTTATCTTTTCACTAAATCAGCCGAAAACGCCCACCACTTCACTTTTGACTTAGTCAAACGAATTTTTAAAATTCCAGGCGTTTCAGCTATCGCTAACAGCTTGTATAACTACAAAGATGACAGCTTAGCGACTGAGTGTTTCGGAATTAAATTTCCAAACCCAGTTGGCCTGGCAGCAGGATTTGATAAGGATGCAAAGCTATTCAACGAGCTATCTGCTTTTGGCTTTGGTTTTATTGAAATCGGGACATTGACTCCTGTCGGTCAGCCGGGTAACCCACAACCAAGATTATTCAGACTACCTGCTGATCAAAGTTTGATCAATCGAATGGGATTCAATAATGGTGGAGTAGAAGAAGCGATAGAAAGATTAAAGAAAAAATCTTCGGGTGTGATCATTGGAGGGAACATTGGCAAAAATAAAGTGACACCCAATGAGGAGGCTGTTGAAGATTACAAGAAGTGCCTTCATGCTTTATATGAGTATGTCGATTATTTCGTTATCAATGTAAGTTCACCAAATACACCGAATCTAAGAGCCCTGCAAGAAAAAGAGCCTCTGATGGAGTTGCTCCAAACCTTGAAGAATGAACGTGAGACCTACTCAAATAAAAAACCTATACTACTAAAAATTGCGCCAGACCTAACCAATGAACAACTGGATGACATCATTGAAATCATGGCTGAAACTAAGATTGAAGGTCTTATTGCTACCAATACGACCATATCAAGAGAAGGGCTAAAAACAAGTGAGGCTGAAATTGAATCGATAGGAGCAGGTGGTTTAAGTGGTAAGGCCGTTAAGGCACGTTCAACAGAAGTTATCAAGTATTTGGCGGATAACGCTAATGGCTCTTTTCCAATAGTTGGAGTTGGTGGCATCCAAACAGCACAAGACGCAATTGATAAGCTAGAGGCCGGTGCTAGTCTTGTCCAGGTGTATTCGGGTTTTATTTACGAAGGGCCTTCAATGCTCAAAAAGATCAATAAGGGAATCAAAGCCTGGAAGCAAAGGAATAAAGCAGCATAATAGACGTTGATTCCTAAAATTTAGATTAATTTCGTATTATCAGGTTTACAATTTTTCAATGGCCCAAAATACTTATCGTTCCAACACATTTAAGTCAAATCAAGGTAAATCCAAAAAGAAAAAAGGCCCCAAGAAAAAGATTGAAATTCCCTACCTAAAAGACCGAAGGGTTCAATTAACAATTGGTTTTTTCTTACTGCTGACCTCAATTTTCATTTTTGTCTCGTGTATTAGTTATCTATTTACAGGCAAAGCAGATCAAAGTGTGGTAGAGGCGTTTTTCTCTGATAGTGAAACAGTCCGTTCATTAGGTCAGGACGCTAAAAACTGGATGAAGCTTTTAGGTGCATTAGTTTCACATAAACTCATTTTTGCCTGGTTTGGAATTGGCGCTTTTTTGATACCACCTGTATTGTTCTTGGCAGGTTATAAAATTGTTTGGGGAGAAGAATTGGTCAAGTTAGGCAGAGCCACTGCCTTCTCTATTTTCTTTATGTTCTGGATTAGCCTTCTCATGGGTTCAATGATCAAGTCTGGAGATGAGGTTTCTGAATGGAGCTTTTACAGTGGAGGTCTTGGGTATCAACTTTCAGTTTATTTCGATAATCTACTAGGTTTTGGAACGGTATTATTACTTGTATTCACCTTGGTCGTGTTTATGATTTTCTTCTTTAACATCACTAATGTATTTACACTTCAAAAAGCCACGTCACTTGCTGATGCAAAGGTAGATGCAACTGACGCAGACGCACCGGTTAATGAAATGCCTGAGCTAGAACAGGTAGAAGAAGCCGTAAATGAGGAGGTAGAAAATACTTCATCAGTAGATTCGGAGGAAGAACTCAAGAATTGGGTTGTGAGTCTCAAGGAGGAAAAAGAAAAGAAAGAAGTAGCTGAAATGGCTGTCGAATTATCTGAAATTCCATCGGAAGAGCCAGAAGTTGATGAGCCAAAAGAAAATATTGAGTTGGTTACTGATTTAGGGAAAGAAGAAGTAGTTGCAGAAACTGAAGAAACAGCCCTTGAGTTGGAAGTCAACCCACCAGCACCTGAACCTAAAAAGGAGAAAGAAGCAGAGCCAGCCTTTGAAGTAGAAATTTCAGAAGCAGCAGAAAAGTTGGTCGAGAAAGCAGGGAATTATGACCCTACATTAGACTTGGCTAGTTTCAAGTTTCCTAAAGTTGATCTGCTCAATGAGTACTCAACGGGTAAAATTTCAGTGACTAAAGATGAACTTCAGGCCAATAAGGATAAGATTGTTGAAACACTAACCAACTTTAAAATTGGTATATCCAGTATCAAAGCTACAATTGGTCCAACAATAACCCTTTATGAGATTATTCCAGAAGCAGGGGTAAAGATTTCTAAAATAAAGAATCTTGAAGATGACATTGCGCTAAGTTTAGCAGCTTTGGGGATAAGGATCATTGCACCGATTCCAGGGAAAGGAACAATTGGTATAGAGGTGCCAAATGCTAATAAAGAAATGGTTTCCATGCGCTCGGTTATATCCACCTCTAAGTTCATGGAGTCAGACAAGGCCTTACCAGTGGCATTGGGCAAAACTATTTCGAATGAGGTGTTCGTTACTGACCTAGCCAAAATGCCTCACTTGCTCATGGCTGGTGCTACAGGTCAAGGTAAGTCTGTCGGGTTGAACGTCATTCTAACTTCACTTCTGTACAAGAAACACCCTTCACAGTTGAAATTTGTGCTCGTAGACCCGAAAAAGGTAGAATTGACGCTCTTCAATAAGATTGAGAGACACTATCTGGCTAAGCTACCAGATTCAGAGGATGCGATCATTACCGATACTAAAAAGGTAATTTACACCTTGAATTCGCTCTGCATTGAGATGGATCAACGCTATGATCTTTTAAAAGATGCAGCATGTAGGAATATCAAGGAGTACAATAAAAAGTTTGTTGATAGAAAATTAAATCCTGAAAAAGGTCACAGATTCCTGCCTTATATCGTCTTAGTAATAGATGAGTTGGCGGACTTAATGATGACTGCAGGAAAAGAGGTGGAAACACCGATCGCCCGATTGGCGCAATTGGCGCGTGCTATCGGTATTCATTTGGTGGTAGCCACGCAAAGACCATCTGTTAATGTGATTACGGGTATTATTAAGGCGAATTTCCCAGCGAGGCTCTCTTTTAGGGTAACTTCTAAGGTAGATTCGAGAACAATTTTGGATGCAGGCGGTGCCGATCAATTGATTGGGCAAGGTGACATGCTCCTATCTATGGGGTCGGAGATCACTAGATTGCAGTGTGCATTTGTAGATACGCCAGAAGTAGACGAGATTTGTGAATTCATTGGTTCGCAAAGAGGGTATAGTACTGCATACATGCTTCCTGAATATGTTGGGGAAGAGTCTGATAGCAGTGCTGGTGATGTTGACCTGTCTGACCGTGATGTACTCTTTGAGGAGGCTGCAAAATTGATTGTTGCACATCAACAAGGAAGTACCAGTTTGATCCAACGAAAGCTCAAATTGGGATACAATAGGGCAGGAAGAATCATTGACCAGCTTGAGGCAGCCGGAATTGTCGGTCCTTTTGAAGGTTCTAAGGCACGTGAGGTTCTGGTTCCTGATGAATATAGTTTGGAACAGTTATTGAACGAGCTCGATAATAAATAATCGAGAGAAAGAGATATGAAAAGAATACTAATCGCTTGCTTATTCATTTTAGGTGCAAGTGTTGCGTATGGGCAGGGAGCGGATGCAAAAGCGATCCTCGATAAAATGAGCGAGACCTATAAAGCCATGCCTGGCTTTGAGATTAGCTTTACACAGAAGTTGGAAAGTGGTCTTGATGCCGAAGAAACCTATAGTGGAGAGGCTTCTGTTTCAAAAGAAAAATTTTTAGTGAAATTCCAAGGACAGTTCATTTATTGCAATGGCCCTGTACTTTGGACTTACTTGGTTGAAGACAAAGAGTTGACGATCAGTAATTTTGAGCCTGATGAGCAAGCGATCAACCCCGCTAATATTTATGATATTTACAAAGAAGGTTTCGACTTTGAACTGGTAGGTAAAGACAATTATGAAGGTGCAGCTGTGAATGTGGTGAAATTACTTTCCACGGATCCTGATTCTGATTTTACAACAATTCTAATGTACATCGGTGAGGAGGATTCATATTTGAAAGGTTGGGACCTGATCGATTATGATGATATCCCAACATCTTTTACAGTGACGAAATTTACACCAAACAAGTCATTTGCAGATAACTTCTTCGAGTTTGACAGCACAAACAATCCTGTCGAAATAAGGACCGATCTAAGAAATTAATGGATAAGCAAAAGCTCTTTGAGCAGATTCAGAAAAAGGGATCTTACCTATGTGTAGGCCTAGATACTGACATTCAAAAGATTCCTGAGCATTTAAAAAGTGCAGAAGATCCAATCTTCGAATTCAACAAGCAAATCATTGATGCAACCATTGACTTTGCAGTAGCCTATAAACCCAATATTGCTTTTTATGAAGCTCATGGGCTGAAAGGTTGGGAGAGCTTGCAAAAAACTATCGATTACCTTCCGAACGATGTCTTTACAATCGCTGACGCCAAAAGGGGAGATATAGGAAATACTTCGAAAATGTATGCACGTGCATTTTTCGAGTCTATGACTTTTGACTCGATAACTGTGGCACCATATATGGGTGAAGATTCAGTGAAGCCATTTCTTGAGTTTGATAAAAAATGGGTGATTCTATTGGGTTTGACTTCTAATGCAGGAGGAAAAGATTTCCAGAACTTAGAACTCCACAAAGGAGGGCAACTATATGAGGAAGTGCTTAGAAAGAGCCAGGAATGGGGTAGCAGTGAGGAACTCATGTATGTAGTAGGTGCTACAAAGGCCGAGGCCTTGGCAAACATCAGGCAGATCATACCAGATCATTTTCTTTTAGTACCTGGCGTTGGTGCCCAGGGTGGCAGTCTTTCTGAAGTGTCTAAATATGGTATGAATAGCCAATGCGGACTTCTGGTCAATTCTTCTAGAGGAATCATTTATGCAGATGACTCTACTGAATTTGCAAAAGTAGCGGGTGAGAAGGCCAAGGTGCTACAAACAGAAATGAGCGAATATCTGGCAGAATTTCTTTAAATTCAGTGTGAACACACACTGAGATGAAGGAAGATTTTCTTTACTACATCTGGCAACATCAGTTTTTCAATAAGACTCAGCTAATAACAGTTGATGGTCAGTCATTGACTGTGGTCAAGCCAGGTTATCGCAATCTAAATAACGGTCCTGATTTTAAGGAAGCCCATATCCGCTTGAATGATCTCGATTGGTATGGAGATGTAGAAATGCATGTGCGCTCATCAGACTGGTTCAAACATAAACATCAAGGAGATGTTCATTTTGATTCAGTCATGCTCCATGTAGTGCTGATTGATGACCGACCAGTGATCACATCAGATGGAATGAATTTGCCAACGCTCGAGGTAAAAGGGGTTTACAAACCCAAGGTTTATCATCGGTATATGTCACTCCTCGAACATGTTGGAAAAATACCCTGTGAAGATCAACTACAGACTATACCTGTTCTCCATAGAATCGTCATGGCCGAACGCGTATTGATCGAAAGACTTAAGAGAAAATCAGCGCATATTTTCGAGTTATTAAAGGAAACAAACGGCAATTGGCAGGAGGTTACTTTCCTCAAAATGAGTGAAGCTTTAGGCTTCAAAGTAAATACTAATGCCATGCTTGAATTGGCAAAAAATGTAGGGTATAAAAGACTTTTGAAGGGACAAACTCTTCATCAAAAGTCTGCCATACTCATTGGTAGTGCTGGCTTTTTGACAAATAACCTCAAAGATGATTATCTGGTGCGTTTAAAGAAAGAGTACAGCTTTCAGAAAAGTAGATTAAAACTAGCTGGAGAGCTACCCATTCAGCTATGGAAGTTTTCTCCATTGCGTCCATTCAACTACCCAACTCAACGAATAGCTCAGTTAGCTGCTTTAACGCATGAAATCCCCAATCTTTGGGATGCTTTCTTAAATTTTGAGGACGTGGGACTACTCATTAGTAAAATGGAGGTAATTCCGGAAGATTATTGGTTGAGCCATTTTAGGCCTGATAAGCGAACTGAAAGAACGATTAAAGGGCTTTCCAAAAGTGCTATCATCCATTTGCTTATCAATGTTACTGCACCATTGTTAGTAGCTTTTGCCATCTATACAGATGATGAGAAATATATTCAGAAAGCAATGAACCTATTGTCCTCTTTGCCAAAGGAAAGCAACAGGGTAAATAGACTTTGGAGTGAATTGAATTGGCAAGTGTCTTCAGCCTTCGACAGCCAAGCATTAACAGAGTTATTTAATGAATATTGCAGTGCGAAAAAGTGCCTGACTTGCCATGTGGGTCATCAGTTGATAAAAGCCGAATCTTAGGAGTTTAGTCTGTAATTGAATAGAAATCAATTATCTTTGCAGCCTGAATTTTAAGTAGATGGAAAATCCAGTAATCATTTTTGGAGCAAGTGCTTTAGGGCAAGCAGCAGTTGAGATATTCGAGAGCAATGACATCATTGTTTATGGGTTTCTTGACGACAATAAAGAATTGCATAATACGATGCTTGGTGAGCTTTCAGTTCTCGGCAGTACCGATGATCAGGGCTTCTTAAAGCTAATAGGAAAAAAATGTGAAGGATTTATTGCTGTTGATGATAGAGAGCTAAGAAGCGGCCTAGTAAAAATGATGAAGGAAAAGCGCAAAATGATGCCAGTGAATGCCATTCACAGCAATACTGAACTTTCGCCTTCGGCCCATATAGGTCATGGAGAATTCATCAATAGTGGTGTAGTTATAGGAGCCAATGCTAAAATTGGCGACCACTGTTTGGTACATACAAATGCTACCATAGACTTTTCTGCCCAATTAGGAGACCTAGTGCAGGTAGGTGCAGGTAGCGTTGTAGGAAGTTCAGCTGAAGTCGGTGATAATGTATTTATCGGTTCAGGGGTTACAATTGTTTCCGGTGTCAAGGTTGGTAAGAATGCCAGAATAGGGGCTGGATCAGTTGTGATAGCAGATGTAGAAGAAGGTGCAACCGTATTCGGAAATCCGGCAGCGGCTGTTTCTCAATAATTAATTTTTTAAACCTAAATCACCCTGCAAGCAACAGGGCAGAATTATGGACAAGTATTCAATTCTATTGTATTACTGTTATGCCAAGATCGAGGATCATGAAGCATACAGAGAACAACATCATCTTTTTTGTATCGAAAACAGTCTTAGGGGCCGAATTATTATTTCGCCTGAAGGCTTAAATGGTACGGTTTCAGGACTAAAAGAAGACTGCGAGAAGTATATGGATTATATCCATGCTGATGAGCGTTTTGCTGATACAGAATTTAAAGTTGAGCCACATGATAAAATGGCATTTGCCAAACTTCATGTGCGTGTTAAACCTGAGATTGTACACTCAAGCTTAAGAGCAATTGACCCAAGGGAACAAACCGGAGCTTACATGGAGCCCGAAGAGTTTAAGCAGGTTCTTGAAGAGCAAGATGAGGATACGATCATCCTGGATGTGCGAAGTAACTACGAGCATAATGTTGGTAAGTTTAAAGGTGCAATGACGCTTGATATCGAAAACTTCAGGGATTTTCCAGAAAAGGTGAAGGAGCTTGATCACCTCAAGAATAAAAAAGTTGTGACCTATTGCACAGGCGGAATCAAATGTGAAAAGGCAAGCGCATATTTACTTGAGCAAGGATTCGAAAATGTCTATCAATTGCACGGTGGAATCATTAAGTACGGTATTGAAGAAGGAGGACAAGACTTCGAAGGGAAATGCTATGTATTTGATAATAGAATCACTGCCGATGTGAATAAGGTCAACCCAAGTATCATCAGTAAATGTTACGTTTCTGGAGTACCTACAGATCGCATGGTCAATTGTGCCAATCCAGAGTGTAATAGGCACATGCCACTTTCAGAAGAGGCAGGATGGTTGATGGATGGTTGTTGTTCAGATGAATGTAGAAAACACCCAAGCCGCAGGCCATATGATGGTACAGGTTACCACCAGAAAAACACAAATCATTACAACCCGCTTAAAGGAGTTAAGCGAGATCCTGCTAAATTAGTTTAATGGCAAAACGGATAGCAGATTCAGAGTTGATCATTTCTCCTCAGGGGAGGGTTTATCACCTGAATCTGTTACCTGAAATGATAGCTGATGACATTATTGTTGTCGGTGATCCTGAGCGTGTGCCAAAGGTTAGCGCACATTTCGATAAAATAGAGCATCAAGTCAATAACCGAGAGCTGACCACGCATACAGGCTATGTTGGTGCTAAAAGACTCTCGGTGATCAGCTCCGGTATGGGCACAGACAATGTCGAATTATTAATGACTGAGCTTGATGCTTTGGCCAACATTAACTTTCGTACAAGGGAAGTCCGCAAAAAACTTCGTTCACTGAATATCTATCGTGTAGGTACTTCGGGATGCATACAGGCTGATATACCATTAGATGCTTTTTTAGCTTCAACAGCTGCAGTCGGACTCGATACATTGATGTCATTTTATGATTGGAATCCTTCAGCAATCAACCGTAACTTTTGTGCAAAACTGCAGCGATTGGTCGAAATTCCATTTGTGCCTTATATGGCTGAAGCTTCAAATGAGCTGTTGGCAAAATTTAGTGAACATATGTATCAAGGGGTCACTATTACTGCCCCGGGTTTCTATGCACCTCAAGGAAGGGCATTAAGAGCTCCAGTAAAGTTTCATAACCTTCCTGACAGGTTCGTTCCAATAGAAACGCCATATGGTCGTTTTACCAACTTTGAGATGGAAACAGCAGGCTATTATGCCATGGCTAAACTGTTGGGGCATAAAATGGTAAGTCTAAATGCTTTGATTGCCAATCGTGCCACGGGAAGTTTTTCTAATAATCACGAACAAACCGTTGATAACCTCATCAAGTTGGTCATTGAAAAGATCAGCTAGCCTTCTGTGTCTCCTTTAAGTTTTCAATTTGTCTAAGTGCTTCTTTATATAGGCTGAGCATGGTGTTTATCTCATTGATATTAAAAGCTAGAGTGTTTCTAAAAGCTGGGGATTCGAAATATTGCGGCTCGGCAATATCACCGGTAATCATATCAAACTTCTGCATCAACACAGGAAAGTAATTTCTGTCTAGCGCATCAATTACGTTGGTTTGTTCTAAATGGATCAACTCATAAAGTTTGTAAAGCTCTATTAATGATTTCTTAAGGGCATTGTTTTTAATGATTTTAAAGTCTCCACTCTGTTGAAGGGAAATATATGTATAGTCATTGGGTTGAAAATGAAAGTAATTGCCAATGAGTTGTGCATAAAAAACAAGTGAGTCAGCGCTAACTTTAGTACCTCGATTCTGAAAGTATTTGTAGCCTTTTGCTAGCTCGGCAAACTTGACCTTATTCTGCTGGATAGAGTACTCAAGGTCATTTTTATCCTTTTCAAGATCAGAGAGTATGTCGGCTATGTAGGCCTGTTCTAGCCTTTGCTCTTTTCTTTCTTCACCTAAGTTCGAAAGCCAAAAGGCAATGGTAATGCCTAGGATTACAATAATGATTCAATAATGATGTCTTTTGGTTTGTAGTTTTTCACTGCCATAACCAAAAGTTTGTGTTTAGTAGAAAAGGCTGCTTAGTGCTTAGGTTTTAATAATCCTTGAATCAATAGATTGTACTCGCCACAAGTCAATACGCCATTGGTAGAGTAGGGACATTGCTTATACAACTTTTCGCCTAGTCTGTCGCGTGTTATGATCACATCTTGCCCTTTGCAAATTGGACACATGATTGACTGTTTATCGTCACATGAAATGGTGTTGAGGTAGAAGAACTTGGCATTAACATCTGCTTTATCGCCCGAACTACTTGAGTTTCTATACCCCTCTTCAGCCGTGTCAAGCAAATTGAGGACCTCCTTTGAATATTGGCCTCTGCTTCCCTTTAGCTCTAAATACTTGTTGAGCCAATCAATACTTTGCGCATATTTCCCTAGCAATAAAGAGTTCTTACCGAAGAAGTAACAGAAGTCAGCAGATAAGAGATCTATCTTTTGTAGTGCAGTCATGAAATACTCATCTGCCTTTTTATAGTCCTCACTCTCCATATAAACAACAGCAGTGTCGATGTACTTCCTAGGGTCAATTTCAACCTGAGTCCGTTGAGCATGCAGGCCATTAGCCAGTAAAATGATGAATATTAAGATTGGGATTTTCTTCATGCGCCAAATTGAGCCCCTAAAATAAGAAAGTTTATAAATGAAAATGCCCCTCAAGGGAGGGGCTCGTCCGTCTTAACCATATTTAACTGGTTAGCTTATTTTTTTACTGTCCCTTTTTTAGGTAATGACACTTTTTTACCCGCCAGACCTAAGAGACCGATACCGGTTGCTACTACTGCTGCTGTTAATAATACTGTTTTCGTTTTCATCCTTTTTTCTTTCCACCATATTTAACGGCAATGGTCGTGCCAAGTTTAGTTTATTGAGGTTTTTATTTAATGCGAGTAACATCAAATTGCATATATAAGACAATTTAATCCCCATTTCCCCCTACTCAAAAGTGTAAAAAAGCCCCCCTTTTTTTCCGCTTATAAATTTTAGGTTTTTGCTAAAGGTTGCTTCGTCTATTTTCCTGCTCTAAACTACAACGAGATGAGACGATTTATGAAGATCTTATTTGCCTGTGCTCTGATTGGGTTTGTAAATGAGACAATTGGACAAGAAGCACCACCACAAGTTGATACCAGAATTTACGATATCGTTGATGCAGTGTCAGCTGAAAGGATCGAGGCAGATATTAGAAAGTTGGTGAGTTTTGGTACTCGGAATACTTTTTCTGATACGATCTCCGAAACTAGAGGGATTGGAGCAGCTAGACGTTGGATCAAAGCTGAATTCGAAAAGATCTCTCAGGAATGTGGAGGTTGTCTAGAGGTGTTTTACCAAAAAGACCTTGTGACTAAGGAAGGGAATAGGAGAGTACCTAAAGATGCTTATGTGGTCAATGTTGTGGCTGTTTTAAGAGGGACGGACTATCCCAATTCATATGTGATGATGTCTGGTGATATAGATTCTCGAGCATCAAATACAATGAACTATGAAATTGATGCGCCTGGTGCGAATGATAATGCCTCAGGAATGGCCGGTACAATAGAGGCCGCTCGTGTACTTTCTAAATATAAGTTCAAACATAGTGTAGCTTTTGTAGGCCTTTCTGGAGAAGAACAAGGACTTTTTGGTGGTGCTGGTCTAGCTAGGTATGCTCAGGAAAATAAATGGGATATTGTCGGGGTCTTGAACAATGATATGATTGGTAATATCGAAGGTGTTGATGGTGTAATTGACAATAGAACCTTTAGGATATTCTCTGAGCCTACACCGGCCAATGAATCAGAGTCTTTAAGAAGAACCAGGAGATTCACTGGAGGAGAGGTCGATGGAAACTCTAGGCAGCTTGCGAGATACATTCACAAACAAGTGAAAACCTATATGCCAGAGATGAACCCAATGATGATCTACAGACTAGATCGATTTGGAAGAGGGGGCCATCATCGTCCATTTAACGACCTTGGTTATGCCGGTGTTAGAATTATGGAGGCGCATGAAAACTATAACCGTCAGCATCAAGACATAAGGACTGAGAATGGTATTGCTTACGGAGATGTCATTGAAGGCGTAAACTTTGAATACGCTAAAAAATTAACAGCTGTTAATGCTATATCACTAGCTGGACTTGCTTGGGCACCACCTGCATTAAAGGATGTAAGAATTGGAGGCGCAGTGCGTCCATCTACTTCTCTTTTATGGGAGGAAACTGATGATGCTAATATTGCAGGATTTAAGATCTATTACAGGCTCACCACTTCACCAATATGGGATAATTTCTACTATGTCTCCGGGGTAAATGGACAGACCCTTGATGGCATAGTGATTGACAATTACTATTTCGGGGTAGCAGTTGTTGGAAAAGATGGAAATGAATCACCAGTGGTATTTCCTTACCGACAGATCAGAAGAAGATAAGTTGAAGCGCCATTAGGCGCTTTTTTTACCAATCAAAAGGGTAGGAGATCGAGAATCTATTTACCGGTGGTAGCACTTCTAGTACTTTGTCTTTCTGAACTCTTATTCCAAAGAGCTCTTGACTTAAACTAAAAAAGCTTAGGCCTAAAATGGCATATTCATGTCCTTTAGAGTTTAATACACTAATTGAACAAACGCCTATATTTTCGGGCACTTCAGCTTCATTGGAGAAGAGTTGCGCTTTGACTAGTGCTCTACAAACCATTTTGGCATAATCCGAGCTATTCTCCATCAAGTGATCTATAGCTCTTATTTCTGCTTCAAAAGCATCGTGAACAAACGAGGCTGACTTATTATCGATATAAAGGTTTACTCTATCAACTGAAGGTTCATTGACTATTCGGTATTCGTTTTGATGTATTTTTCTGAACCCATAGAATCCGGGTAATTCAATGTTGTCGTCAAACTCACGCATACGCTTTTTTCGATTAGATCTCGAAAATCGACTCTCATACAAGCATTTCCAATAGAATTCGAAATATTATTAGTTTTACAAACGTAGATTAAATATTATCTCTATATTTGTAGATGTTATGGGTAAAGGAAATAATATCGGTGAGCTAGAGGAGTTGATCCTCCTTTTAGTTGGTGTGCTTCGAGACGAGGCTTATGCTGTTGGTGTACTTCAAGAAATGAAAAGTCAAACAGGTCGTGAATTGAATATTAGTGCAATTCATGCTGTGCTTAACCGGCTTGAAGAAAAAGGCTTTGTTAGCTCTGAAATGGGTGGAGCAACCCAAGAAAGAGGAGGTAGGCGCAAAAGGTTTTACAAACTCACTGCTGCAGGTCGACAAATGATCGATCAAGTGAGAGAAGTAAGAGAAAAGCTATATGGTCAATTAGGTGCTAACCCTGTTTACTCCTTTGCTTAATGTCAAAAAAGCAATTACATCCACCAAAATGGGCAGACCGCTTTTTAGCGTGGTACTGTAATCCTAAGCTGCTCGAGCAGATTCAAGGGGATGTTCATGAACTCTTTTATTGGAAGCTCTCAGAAGAAGGTCCTGAGGTTGCTAAAAGGATGTTCATCTGGAATGTGATTCGTCTTTTTAGGTGGTCAAATATTAAAAGAAACTCAAAACGTCAAAAACAAAACAACATGGGAATTTTTAAGAATTACTTCAAAATAGGGCTACGCAACCTGTGGAAACAGCGCATGCCTAGTACAATCAATATTATAGGCCTTTCATTGGCCATTGGCTGTTCTATTGTCGTATTCAAGTTTGTTGAATACAACTACGTGAAAGATAATTTTCACGAAAATCTAGATGATCTATTCTTGGTTACACACTGGGAAGATCTTGAATCTAATAAGGGGCGCAGTGGTGTAACAGACAAAGTTCTATCTAAAGAAATTCTGGCCTCGGTTCCAGGTATCAAGTATTCTACGAGGTACTCATTTCAACAATTAGAGGCACGAGTTGAGAAAATGATCAAATACAACTCTGTGTTGTATGTAGATCCTGATTTCACAGATATGTTCTCATTTGAGCTGCTGGCGGGTAATCCAAATGCGCTCAACTCTGCGGACTATGTGGTAATGGATGAAAGAAGTGCAAAGGGGCTGTTTGGAGAGCAATCTGCAATTGATCAAAAATTAGAGTTAAAGATCGGTGGTGAATGGAAGGTGTTTACAGTTGGTGCTGTCTATAGAGATAGACCAATGAATTCGAGCATTCAAATTGAGATCTTGCTCAATTATGAGCATTTAGACCGATACTTATCCAATACCAGAGATACTTGGGATACCAACCTGTTCATTCAGCGACAGGACGGGGTAGAGGAATCGAGCATTGTAAGTTCAATGAATGAATTGCTGCCGATTCACAACAAGGACAATGAGGTGAACCCTTATACAGCATTTGAATTAGAGCCATTGAGAACAATGGCCAATAATTCGAATGAAATGTCTGCTGGTGTGGGGTCTTCTCCACAATTGGCACCCATACTTACGCTTACGGCAATTGCCGTTTTTATGCTGCTTTTGGCAACTCTCAACTATGTCAATATCTCTCTTGCCATGGTCATGAAAAGGCTAAAGGAAATAGGTGTTAGAAAAGTGATTGGTGGAAAAAGGAGACAATTGATCAGCCAGTTTCTGATTGAAAACTTACTGCTTTGCTTTTTATCTATTCTTCTGGGAATGTTGTTTGCTCACTCCTTCTTTTTACCTGGATTTAACAGCATTGCAGGATCTAGCTTCAATTTAAATATACTGAGCAGCACAAACCTGATTCTCTTCTTATTAGGCTTATTGGCTTTCATTACCATTGCCTCGGGTCTTTATCCAGCTGTTGTGGCATCATCATTTAAGCCCATCTCAATACTTAGAAAATCTACACAACGATCAGGTAACAGGATATTGAGCAATATCTTCCTCACTTTTCAGATGATACTTGCCATGGTGACCATTGTGGCAGCCGTAATGTTTGTTCATACCAATCGAGTGAATAGAGCGATGGATTGGGGCTATGATCAATATGATAAATTGACATTTGCCATACCAGGAGATGAATACAAAGAGGCTTATCGAGATTACATAGAGTCTAATCCGAGCATAGAGGATTTTGCAGGTACAAAGTCTATTATTGGACAAACACTCAATGGTGTTCAATTCAAGAATGGTGAAGTAGAAACCTATGGAGAGCTATTCTCAGTAGGCAGAAATTACCCTAATCTTCTTGGCCTAGAACTAATAGATGGACGCTTGTTTGACCCTGAATTAGACAGCGATCTTGAAAATAAACTTATCGTCAACTCAGCATTCCTTGAAAGGCTTCAGCTCACATTTGATCCGGATGGTACTACAATTATGCAGGACTCAATTGAATACAGTATCCTAGGAGTGGTCGATAATTATCATTATGCCGACCCAGGACAAAAAATTCGAGGTGCAGCTATGCGGGCAATTTCAGAAGAGGAGTATAGTGCTTACATGGTCAAAATGATCGATGGCGATATTTTTGAACAGCGTGATGAAATTCAGGCCTCACTACAAGAATTCGTTGATGAGAAGACTGTTTACATTGCCGTTCAATCATTGCTGTTCGACCGTTTTTATGATGAAGTAGAAGGCATCGGTAATATTATGATCTTTACAGCGACTATCGCCATCTTATTGGCAGCAATGGGTTTGTATGGGCTTGTGAACATCAATGTTACCAATCACATCAAAGATTTTGGCATAAGAAAGGTGCTTGGCGCTAACCGAAAGAATTTGGCTAAAACAGTGCTTTCAAGATTTCTATATGTATTGCTAATTGCCATTTTGATCGGGTGCCCGATTGCTGTGCTGCTGGTGGAAACTTTGATCAATGACATTCAGAATTATGCACCAAAGGTCGGCTTTGGACCATTGTCAGTGTCGGTTTCTATCTTGTTGTTTGTGGCGATTGCTACCCTCAATATTCAAATTGAAAGGGTTAGAAAAATGAACCCTTCAGAAACACTTAGAGCCGAGTAGGACCTAGTAGAGACTTCTCCAAAGGTAAAAGGAAGTGTAGGCCTCCCAGCCCTTGACGGTTTTGAAGAAAGCCTCAATGGCAGGGCGGTCTTTTCTATCTTCAACTATACCCAAATTGAAAAGAGCCTGTGTCAAGCCGGTGTCTCCAAAAGGAATGGCCTCAGGTTGATGCAATGTTTTCATGAGGGCATAGTTTGCAGACCATTCGCCAATGCCTTTTACTTGTGTAAGTAGGTCTTGTCTCTCCTGAAAAGTCTGAAGTTCCTTGAGTTTCTCAAGACTGATGGTTCCATCTTCAAAGGCTTCTGCAGTATTCATCAAATACTTCACCTTGCTTCTTGAGAATTGATTTTCCTCTCTAAACCTTTCGCTGATCTCTAAAAGCTTCTTGGGCTCTGGGAAATGCCATAGTCTTTTGCCATCCGATTTTAGGGATTCTCCAAAGGCTGTTGTTAGTCTGGCTTTCAGTTTATAAGCAAAGGCCAGGTTGATCTGCTGTCCGATGATTGTCCAACACAAAGCTTCGAATAGATCAGGAATACCAATGATTCGTAATCCTCTGAAGTTAAGTAGGGGAAGGAGAGACTTTTCTTTAGAGATAGTTTCATAGAAAGGGGAAAGGTCTCTACTGAGGTCAAACCAATGGGTTATGTACTTCTTGATCTGATCATTTAATGCTTCTTGTCCATTGTGACTAATAATTAGCACATCATCCATTAACTTGACATGAATGGCAATGAATTGATCATCAACTTTGATGAGTCTTTCTATAGAGCCATCATTTACCGAATAGAGGATCTCATCTGAATTTCTATTCAGAAACAATAAGCATTCTTGGTAATTGAAGTCATTAGGAACCGTGATCTCGAACTGCACGATTCAAGCTAATCATTCACTTAGTAAATTCCTTCTCTTTGCTCCATCCATTGCTCATTGGCAATGTAATCGTCATAAGTACTCAGCTTATCCAAATAACCTTTTGGCCCGATTTCTAAGATCCTATTGGCCACAGTATTGGTAAAGGTATGGTCATGAGAGCTGAATAATACTGTACCGGGGAAGTCTTTCAAGGCATTGTTGAAGGCCTGAATAGACTCTAGATCCAAGTGGTTTGTGGGTTCATCAACGATCAGTAAGTTGCCTTGACCCAACATCATTCTTGAAATCATACATCTTACTTTTTCTCCTCCAGAAAGAACATTCGATTTTTTAAACACCTCTTCTCCTGAAAAGAGCATCTTTCCTAAGAAACCTCTGATATAGACCTCATCCTTTTCACCATCAGTGTATTGTCTTAACCAATCAATAAGATTGAGATCACCACCGAAGTAATCAGCATTTTCATTTGGTAAATATGTGTGCGTAATGGTTTGACCGTATTTGAATTCACCTGAATCTGGTTTTAGCTCATCCATCAAAATTTGATAGAATGAAGTAGTAGCCAAACTGTCTTTACTCAAGACTGCGATTTTGTCGCCACGGTTAACAAACAGATCTAGTCCCGAAAACAAGGTTTTGTCCGCGTTCGAATAAGATAGATTTTTAATCTCCAAGATCTGATCACCTGCTTGTCTTTCTTGTTGGAAGATGATGGCAGGGTATCTTCTTGTCGAAGGCTGAATGTCTTCCACATTGATCTTATCCAAAAGCTTTCTTCTACTGGTTGCCTGCTTCGATTTAGAGGCATTGGCTGCAAATCGAGAGATAAACTCTTGAAGCTCTTTCTTCTTTTCTTCTGCTTTCTTATTGGCTGCCGATCTTTGCGAAAGGGCCAACTGGCTTGATTGGTACCAGAAAGAATAGTTACCAGTGAAAAGCCTTACCTGACTAAAGTCGATATCGACAATGTTCGTACAAACTGTATCCAAGAAGTGTCTATCGTGAGAAACTACGATCACTGTGTTCTTGAATTCTAAAAGGAAATCCTCTAACCAAGCAATGGTGTTGATGTCCAA